>ERZ791868.7-NODE-7-length-273760-cov-23.370486_pt1 | contig 273760 bp, 229 predicted proteins | sample MGYA00510281_ERZ791868 | MGnify/ENA primary metagenome ERZ791868 (study PRJEB30046, sample SAMN00792046) | human gut metagenome | study: EMG produced TPA metagenomics assembly of the A metagenome-wide association study of gut microbiota in type 2... | reverse complement strand
GTATTTTTGAAAAAATATATCATCATCATATTTGTTTTCTTTTCCATATTCTACACAATTCAACCTCTTTCACCTCGCTGTAAACTTCAAATTTTCATGTGTTCGACAAACTGGAATTTTCAAATTAGTCTTTGCAAATAACCTTTGAATCTTCACCATCAATTACAATTCCCTGACGGTTGTTAATTGGGCATAGATTCAAATCCGAAAACTCAGTCATTATTTTCTCGGTAACTTTCTTAAATGGTGCTGTAAGATAATGCGGAAGAACATAGAAATCAATCAAATCAAGCCCTGCATCATCTTCTTGTGAGTAGTCCTCCGGCTTTTCATCCATTTGCTCGATATATTGGATGCTTGGAGCGCATATAATTGCGCCTGCCGACTCGCCGATCATCAATTTTCCATTTGCCAATTCCTTTTTCAGCAACCCATCAGTTCTTGTTTTACGGAGCTGGTCCATAAGAAAGAAAGAATTTCCGCCGGTAAAATATATCACATCTGCATCTTCAAAAACAGACTGTATCGTTGAATAAGCCTCCGTTGAAATATCAATTTCAGTTACGATTGCTCCCAACTTTTTGAATAATTTTCGAGCCGAGCCGACATAACCGGTGTAGCCTTCACGCAGCGAAGCTGTTGGAATAAATGCGACTTTCTTATTTTCAATTTCTTCCTTTATCAGACTTCCTACACTTGAAAAGTGCGAACATAAAAATAATTTCATCAATATTCTCCTTTATAAATTCCGATTTGTATTTCCATTCATTTTAGAAAATGGGCAACTCCGATTGGAATTGCCCACTCATTCTGAGAAAAGGATTTCTCCTCTCTCAAAGGGCAAGTTGGCAAACTGGAAGTTATTACGGCTATCAATGATGTATTTCATGTCATGATATTTTGAAACGACATCTTCAAAGCCCAACGATTTATAGAGAGGATAACCTGCGTCCGTCGCTTTCAGTTCCACAAAATCCAGATCCTTATTCCGGGATTCTGTGAGAAGCAATTTCATAAGCTCTCCTGCAATCCCTCTTTTTCTGAACTGTGGTTTTGTATACACATTCAGAACCGTACCGGTTTTCCCGTTGATAAAAGTAGGATTGGAAGGCATTTCTGATATATATAGAAAGCAGCAGCCTGCGATGGTATCTTCATTTCTGCATACAAATGCAAACAGATCATGATTGAGATGCTTTTGAAAATAGTCAGGGAGCTTATCTGCAATCAATGCTGTTTTTTCCTGTGGTATCTCACCATAATCCTCTGATAAAAAAGCTATTCTTAACGCAACTAAATCTGCTATATCCGCTGTATTTGCTTTTTCAAATATCATAATACACCTCTAAATTCCGATTTGTATTTCTGTTTGTTTTAAAAATGGGCAATCCCGATTGGGACTGCCCATTCATCTTGAAAATTATGCGATTATTTTGTCCCTGCACAAATTCACGCATCAAATGATGTAAGTTTGATGAAAATCACTTACTTTTGCGATTTTCATCATTTGAAGTACATCTCGTTTATTTGGTTAAACGGTACATCTTTACATCACGTCGACTGACGTCTCCGTGTATTTTTCGCCTTATGTCGGTGTTTGCAAGCGCACACCGCCGCAAGGCTCAGTTTTCTCATCTTAATAGAGCTTTGCACCTGCTGGAATGTGGTCATCAACCATCAGAAGGTGGAGCTTTTCTTCGCCTTCTTCTTCGTGAACTGCACTGAGGAGCATACCGCAGGAGTCAATACCCATCATTGCTCTCGGCGGAAGATTTGTGATAGCGATAAGAGTCTTTCCAACAAGCTCTTCAGGCTCATAATAAGCGTGGATACCGCTTAAAATTGTGCGGTCTGTGCCTGTGCCGTCATCAAGAGTGAACTGTAAAAGCTTCTTCGACTTCTTAACAGCCTCGCAAGACTTAACCTTTACTGCACGGAAATCTGACTTTGAGAATGTTTCAAAATCAACATATTCTTCAAACAAAGGCTCAACCTTCACCTTTGAGAAGTCAATCTTTTCTTCAACAACAGCATCCTTTGTTTTCGGAATGCCTGACGGCTTCTTGTCGGAATCCAAGCTCTTCATTGTCGGGAAGAGTAATACATCACGGATTGCGGCTGAATCTGTGAGGAGCATACACATTCTGTCAATACCAAAGCCGATACCGCCTGTCGGAGGCATACCGATTTCAAGTGCGTTGAGGAAATCCTCATCGGTTGTGTTAGCCTCATCATCGCCCTGTGCGAGAAGTGCCTCCTGAGCCTTAAAACGCTCTCTCTGGTCAATCGGATCGTTAAGCTCTGAATATGCATTAGCCATTTCCCAGCCGTTCATAAAGAACTCAAATCTCTCAACATAATCGGGATTTTCGGGTTTCTTCTTTGTAAGCGGAGAAATCTCAATCGGATGATCCATAACGAAAGTAGGCTGAATCATATGCTCTTCTGCAAATTCTTCAAAGAAAAGGTTGAGGATGTCGCCCTTCTTGTGGCGTTCTTCAAACTCAACACCCTTTTCCTTAGCAATTGCCTTTGCCTCTTCATCAGAATGAATTTCGTTGAAATCAACGCCTGAATACTTTTTAACAGCGTCAAGCATTGTAATTCTTTCAAACGGCTTGCCAAGATCCATTTCAATGCCGTTGTATGTGATTGTTGTTGTGCCGAGAACCTCCTGTGCAACATGGCGATAGAGGTTTTCGGTAAGATCCATCATACCGTTGTAGTCGGTATATGCCTGATAAAGCTCCATAAGAGTAAACTCAGGGTTATGACGGGTGTCAACACCCTCGTTACGGAATACTCTGCCGATTTCGTAAACCTTTTCAAGTCCGCCTACGATAAGTCTTTTGAGGTAAAGTTCAAGAGAAATTCTGAGCTTTAAATCCTCGTCAAGAGCGTTGAAGTGAGTAAGGAACGGACGAGCCGACGCACCGCCGGCATTTGCAACGAGCATAGGAGTTTCAACCTCCATAAAGCCCTGATTGTCAAGGTAACGGCGGATACTGCTGATAATTTTTGAACGCTTTACAAAGGTATCCTTTACCTCGGGATTCATAATAAGGTCAACATAACGCTGACGGTAACGAAGGTCTGTATTTGTAAGACCGTGATACTTTTCGGGGAGGGGTTTGAGTGATTTGGAAAGGAGCTTAACCTCTTTTGCATGAACAGAAATTTCGCCCATTTGCGTTTTGAAAACAAAGCCCTTTACTTCAACGATATCGCCGATATCCCACTTTTTAAGGAAACCGTATTCTTCTTCACCGAGATCGTCAAATTTTGCAAAAATCTGGATTTTGCCCGAACGATCCCAAAGGTCCATAAACGAAACCTTGCCCTTGCCTCTTTTTGAAAGCAAACGGCCTGCAACGCATACATCTTTGTTTTCGTACTCTTCAAAATTGTTTTTAATTGTTTCCGTGAGAACATCACGGGCACTTGTTGTAATTACAAACGGATCTCTGCCTGCTTCTTTGAGGGCGTCAAGCTTTTCGTATCTGACCTTGATAACATCGCTTGTGCCGGTCTGCTGTGGCTTCTGACTCATTTCCAATCATTCCTCTCTTTTCAACATCAATAAATCTGACGGATTGCAAAAGCAGAATCCGTCAGCAAAAATTCAATAGATAAACAAATTACTTTGAGATTTCAAGAATCTTAAATGCCTTTACGCCGCCGGGAGTTTCAACCTCAACAACATCACCGACACATCTGTCCATGAGAGCCTTGCCCACAGGTGATTCGTCTGAAATTTTGCCCTGTGCGGGATTTGTTTCGTTAGAACCCGAACCAACGATTTTGTATGTCATCTGTCTGTCTGTGCCAACCATTTCGATTGTAACAACAGAAGTGAGGTGTACCTTATCGTTAGATGTTTCGGACTCATCAATAATCTGAGCAGTTTTGAGGATAGACTCGATAGTAGCGATTCTTGCCTCCATAATAGCCTGCTCGTTCTTTGCATCATCATATTCACTGTTCTCGGACAAGTCGCCGTAGGAACGGGCTACCTTGATTTTCTCTGCAATTTCTTTACGCTTGACATTTTGTAATTCTGCAAGTTCCTCTTCAAGATTTTTAAGACCTTCCGCAGTAAGCATTGTTGGTTTAGCTGCCATTTTATATCGTTCCTTTCAGTTAATACCGCACCTGCACAAGCGTGCATACGGTATAAAATTCTTTCATATCAGCAAAAAACTGCATATAGATTTATTATAATTTTTTTCACACCGATTGTCAAGCAAAACGGGCAAGATAACTGCAAAGAGATTTCACTGTCTGCGCCTCTGTATCATTACGGCACAAATCGGGAACAATTGAACCGAGTTCGTACTGTGAACCGAGTGTATAGAGTGCTGAGCAGAAGTATTCCTCCGACAATCCCTCAGGCCGCAAAAGTGCGAAACCGTTCGGCATTTTAAAGCAATAGCGAAAATACACAAAGCCCTTTATATTTTCCTTAGGTCTGCCGTTTGTAAGGATAACCGCATCATTTCTTACAGGCAGATTTTCTTCAATTTCAAACGGTGCAATGACAAGGTCATAATTTGAAAGCTGTTCACGGTGGTGAGTAACAACGGCACACGCACCCGTTTCTTCGGCAATGGTATTCAGCTCATCATAGAACACATCTTCGTTGTCTGTGATAATGCAGACATTGCCCGTATATTTCAACACAAATGAAACAAGGTCGGTGCATTGAGCATCGGGATCATAAATTCCGACCGTCAGCCTTTCGGGAGCGTCAAATTTGCTGAGGGCATAAAGCGCCATATTTGTACAAAGTCTTGCTGAAAAAAGCGGCGAGTAAAAACGCTTGTAACCGCTGTCATTTGGGAAAGTCATTTCTTCGCAACACAAAAGTCTTGTGCGCTGATTGCCGATTGCCCTGTCAATTTTATTGAGATTGACCTTTTGTCTGCGACAGATGTATGTAAGCTGTTTTACGCTTACGCCCCTTGCCCTTTTGATTTCAACGCACACCTTGTCCCCTCTCAGCCTGTTAAAAAATCCCCTTATTTTCCCGCACTTTTCGGGAAACACAACATTCAATGAAGTAATCAAAACAAAAACCTCCGCATATTTACTTATTTAAGTATATGCGAAGGCTTTTAAATTAATTATCAAATTGTGTATGTATCAAAGAAATTATCACATGTACGGATACTCAGACATCGGGTTGTATCTTACACCGTTAAGACGGCATTCGTAGTGGAGGTGAGGTCCTGTTGAGTTACCTGTTGAACCGACATAGCCGATAACCTGTCCTCTTGAAACAGACTGACCTGAACTTACTGTAAGACTTGTAAGGTGACCGTAAACTGTCATCTTACCGCCCGCGTGGCTGATCATTACATAGTTACCATAACCGCCGCCGCAGCCGCAGCTGTAGCTCTTGCCCCAGTTGTGTGTACAACTGCTGTTGGTTGCAACAACAGTACCGTCGGCAGCCGCAACAACGGGAGTTCCCATGATGCCTGCGCCGGCAATATCAATTCCGCCGTGGTTATAAACTTCTCTGTCCTCAAACCATTCAGATGAACGGCTTACAAAGCCCGGTGTAGGCCATGCAAAGCCCGAACCCGACGGAACAATTACAGATGATGAACCCGAGCTTGAAGAGCCTGAGCTTGATGAACCCGAACTCGATGAACCCGAACTGCTTGAACTGCTTGAAGAGCTGCTTGAGCTTGAGCTCTGTGAAGCCTTAGCAGCCTGTTCCGCAGCAGCCTTTTGAGCGGCATAGTACTCGCTGATTTTAGCTTCAATCTCATCACTCTGCAAAGCCGCACTTTCCAAGGAATGCTGCGCCTCGGAATTTGATGCGTAAAGATTTTTAAGAATCTCGTCATTATCGGAAATGAGTTTATTAAACTCGTCCTGATCCGACTTCAATGACGCCTGCTGAGTTTCAAGGTCTTTCTTGTCGGCCTCAAGGGATTCCTTCTTGGTGCTGAGCTCGTCAAGCTTTGTCTGGATTTCGCTGATAAGCTCCTTGTCGCTGTTTGCAAGGCTCTTTACAAGCTCCATCTTATCAATAAGGTCAGAAAAATCCTTTGCACCGAAAATGATTTCAAGGTCGGTTGCATTGCCTGACATATAGAGAATTCTGAGTCTGTTTGCAAGTGCGTCAAACTGATCCTCAACTTCCGAAAGTCCCTTGTCATAAGCGTCCTGCTTTTCCTTAATATCATCGTTAAGGCTTGAAATTTTCTCACGGGTTACTGCAATTTTTTCATCAAGAACCTGAACCTTGCTTACAAGGGCGTTCTTGTATTCTTCCTTTTCTGCGATGTCAGACTTTGTATCATCAAGAATCTTCTGATACTTCTGATTTTCCTGTTCAAGCTGCTGAAGCTGTTGTTCAAGGTCTGAGATGCTGTCCTCAGCAGAAACAGTAGTCGGTATTGCCATTGGAATTGAAATCATGCATACGCAGAGCATTGCACATAAAATTCTTTTTAATTTGTTCATTGTAATCTCCTCCTTTAAGATTTCTGTCGGGATTACCAACCGAGTATTTCGTTACCTTCCATTTTAAGGTATTTTCTGATTGAAATAAAGCTGCCGAAAAAGCCGATAACAATACCTGCAATTGCAAACAAGCCGCCTGTAATCCAGATAACATTATTAATCGGGATGAAATCAATCGGAACAATCTGATAAACAAGAGCCTGTGCAGTCTCATAGAGGATTGCAATTGCGCCTGTTGAAACAATTGCGGAAATAAGTCCGATTATCATACCTTCAATAAGAAACGGCCATCGTACAAACGAGTTCGTTGCGCCGACCGATTTCATAATGCTGATTTCAAATCTTCGTGAATACATCGTTGCACGAATTGTGTTGGCAATGATGAAGATTGAAATGATTGTCAAAGCACAAACAACCGCAATACAAATCATATTGACAAGATTGCTGATGTCCGTAAGCTTCTTTGCAAGCTCACGGTGGTTGCTTATGCTGTCAACACCGTCAATTTTTTTAATCTGAGCAACAGTATCGTCATACTTCGACAAGTCCTTCATAACTACAATGAAAGAATCGGGGAGTTTGTTTCTGCCCTGCATCTCGGCAAAAAGATCATCACCGAGAGTAGATTTATACTGCTTTATCGCATCTTCCTTTGAAAGAAAGGTTGCCGACTCAACATTGTCAAGCTTTTCAATTGCTTTTCCTACATAAACAGCCTCAAGCTGTGAATATCCGTCTTTAACATAAACTGAGGTTTCGTTTGACTTGCCGACAGATTCAACAACATTGTCAACATTCATCGAAAAAAGTGCCGCCGCACCTGTGAGAACAAGACAGCTTATAAGTACGCAGACAGAAGCGATACTCATAATACGGTTGTTCCACACATTTTTGAAACCTTCTTTTGCTAAATAACCAAATCCGGTCATATCAAAAATCCTTTCAAAATCCTATTTGCGCAAACGCATTATTCCGGAACAACCACTGCATTATCGGGATAATCCGGTGTGTTTTCTTCTTCACCGCTGTTATCACCGTAATCGTCAGCAAAGTCATCTTTAACAAACAAATCCTTGGTGTCGCTCTTAATTTTTCCGTGGTCAAGAACAACAACTCGTCTGTCAAACTCACGAACAAGGTCATGTTCATGCGTTACAACAATAACGGTTGTGCCTGTTGCGTTAATTTCATTGAGAAGCTCAATGATTTCGTGTGACATCTCGGGGTCAACATTACCTGTCGGCTCATCGGCAATAATAATTTCGGGGTTATTCACAAGGGCTCTTGCAAGGCTTACACGCTGTTGCTCACCGCCCGAGAGTTCACTCGGTCTGTTTTTCATCTTATCTTTAAGACCGACAAGCTCAAGCACATACGGAACACGCTTTTTAATTACTGCCGAAGGTTTTCCGACAGCACGCATCGCAAACGCAACATTGTCGAAAACATTCATCTTGTCAATAAGTCTGAAATCCTGAAAAACAATGCCCATATGACGGCGCATATAAGGAACCTTGCTCCTTCTCAGCTTTGTAACATCAGTGTCGTTGATAACGATTTTGCCCGATGTCGGAGTTTCCTCATGCATAATGAGTTTAAGAAATGTACTCTTGCCTGCGCCCGATGCACCGACAATAAATACAAACTCGCCCTTATCAATACTCAGCGTAATACCGTAGAGAGCATGAGTGCCATTAGGGTATGTTTTAGACACATTTATAAAATCAATCATAAAGTCACCTTTGTTTTGTAGTTATTGTACAAATACTCATAAAAAGTCAAAACGCCCAGAGCACAGCAAGACACTGTGCTCGGGCACACTTTAACTAAATCAGTATTTTGTAGGACTTGCGTTGAGGTATTTCTTAACCATAAGAGCTACCTTGAACACGATTGCGTCCTCAAACTCACGAAGGTCAAGACCTGTGAGCTTTTTAATTTTTTCAAGTCTGTACACAAGAGTGTTTCTGTGTACAAAAAGCTTTCTTGATGTTTCGGAAACATTGAGGTTGTTTTCAAAGAAACGCTGGATTGTAAAGAGAGTTTCCTGATCAAGGCTCTCAATTGAACCACGCTTGAAAACTTCTTTGAGGAACATTTCACACAATGTTGTGGGAAGCTGATAGATAAGACGGGCAATGCCGAGGTTATCATAGCTTACGATTGTACGGTCTGTGTCAAATACCTTTGCAACCTCAAGAGCTGACTGAGCCTCCTTAAAGCTTCTTGCAAGATCCTTGATGCCTGTAACCGTTGTGCCGATACCGACAACACAGTGTGTGTAGAACTCGCTCGAAAGTGTGTCTGAAATCGAGCTTGCAAGCTTTTCAAGGTCACGGCTCTCTGTGTCGGGTTTAATTTCCTTAACAAGTGCAATTTCAACCTCGTTAATGTTTATAACAAAGTCCTTTGACTTGTCCGGGAAAAGATTCTGAACTATATCATAAGCGGAAACATCTGTTTTTGAAACAATTTTAATAAGCAGACACACACGGGAAACCTCGCTGTTAAAGTGAAGCTCTCTTGCTTTAAGGTAAATGTCACCCGGAAGAATGTTGTCAAGAATAACATTCTTAATAAAGTTTGAACGATCATACTTTTCGTCATAATACTGCTTGATGCTTGCAAAAGAAACCGACAAAAGCTGAGCATACTTCTGAGCATACTCATCGGTACCCTGAACAAATACTGCATAATCATACTTTGCATTGCTGCCGAAAGATCTGTATGTATAGCCGTTCACAACAAACGGTGCTGTCGAGCTGAGTGTTTCGGAATTAACGCTCTCGTTTACCTCGCCGATTTTTCCAAGCTCGGAGCAGGCAATAACAACCGAAGTCTCGTCAATTACGCCAATCGTTCTGTCGATTGCGTCTTTCATCTGGTGTACAATACCTTGAAATAATCTGTTTGACATAAATTTTTACCTCGTTTTCTCCGCAGTTATATATTGTGATTGTAAAAGAGTTCAATAAAATACAATCTGTCTCATATACATATTACACAAAAACGAGAAAAAAATCAACCTCTATTTACAATTTTTCTTGAATTTTTTTAGAGAATTTGCATAATCAACAACAAGTTACAGTTTTGAAAGCAAAATTAAACAATTGTTACAAAATCTTATCTGTTTTTTAATATATCACAACATTGTGTTGATTTTGTGACAAAATACAAAAAATATCTATTCATCACGGTTAATCAATTATAAAATTTAAACGCAAATGGTTTTTGAAAATTATTGTGCTTACGGCAACAATCGTTTTCCTTCTGCAAACGCAAAGACGGCGGAGCATAACGCTCCGCCGTAAAATACAAATTAAATTATAATCAGTTTGTGATTGTTTTCTCAGTATCCTTGTCAAAGATATGGAGTTTGCTGAGGTCGAAAGCAATCTCAATGTCGTCGCCCGGCTTAGCTGTTGAAGTAGGTTCAACACGAGCTGTGATAGGTGTACCGTTGATATTTACATAGAGATAAATTTCAGCGCCCATAAGCTCGGTAACATCAACATTGGCCTTGAGAAGACACTCAGCCTTAGCAATTTCTTCAGGCTCATCGTGAACATGCTCAGGACGGATACCCAAAACAACTTCCTTGCCAACATAGTTGTCGAGGTCAGCATTGACCTTTGACTCCGGAACAGGAACGTGATACTTGTCAAAATCAAGAGTATACTTGCCGCCGTTCTTAGAGAGAACAGCGTTGATGAAGTTCATCTGAGGTGAACCGATAAATCCTGCAACGAACATATTGCAAGGCATATCATAAAGATGCTGAGGAGTATCAACCTGCTGAATGAAACCGTCTTTCATAACAACAATTCTTGTACCCATTGTCATAGCCTCTGTCTGGTCATGGGTTACATAGATGAATGTTGTGCCGAGACGCTGATAAATTTTTGAAATCTCTGTTCTCATCTGAGCACGGAGCTTAGCATCAAGGTTTGAAAGCGGTTCGTCAAGAAGGAATACCTTCGGGTTACGAACGATAGCACGACCGAGAGCAACACGCTGTCTCTGACCGCCTGAAAGAGCCTTTGGCTTTCTGTCAAGATACTGCTCGATACCAAGGATTCTTGCAGCCTCTTCAACTCTTCTCTTAATCTCTTCCTTAGAGAACTTACGGAGTTTAAGACCGAATGCCATATTATCATATACAGTCATATGAGGATAAAGAGCATAGTTCTGGAATACCATTGCGATATCTCTGTCCTTAGGAGCAACATCGTTTGCAAGTGTATCGCCGATGTAAAGCTCGCCCTTTGAAATATCCTCAAGACCTGCAATCATTCTGAGTGTTGTTGATTTACCGCAACCTGAAGGACCAACGAGAATGATGAATTCTTTGTCGGCAATCTCAAGGTTGAAGTCTGTAACAGCAGTTACACCGCCGTCATAGATTTTGTAAACATGTCTTAATGAAACATTTGCCATTGTGTATAAACCTCCAATTAGTCGATAACGATAAAGTCCTTAGCTTTATTACATACAATAATATACCACTTTTCGCACAATTTGACCATACCGAAATTGACCAAAGATATATGTATTATTTTATTTAAAACCGACACAGGATAAAATTTAGATGCACTTTTTAGTGTATATTGCCGATAAAAACCGACTTTTTATCCAAATCCGTCAACAATTTGCACTCACCTATGTGCAAATTGCTATCAAGATACAAACCGCCTATTGAAATTCGTTGAAGATGCACAACTTTTAATCCACAACACAAAAACATTTTTTTAACCTGATGATATTTACCCTCACAAATTGTGACAATTCCTGTTTTTTTATCATTTTCGTCACATTCAAGCACGGCACTGCGACACTTCGTACCGTCAGAGAACTCAATTCCGTCAGAAAAAGCCTTTACGGTATCTTCTGTGATTTCTCCGTCAAGCTTTGCAACATACTTCTTGTCCACATGCTTTTTAGGCGAGGTAATGCTGTGTGCAAAGTCACCGTCATCTGTAATAAGAAGCAGCCCCTCCGTATCACGGTCAAGCCTGCCAACGGGAAAAAGTCCCTTTCGTTTCATATCTTCGGGGATAATATCAATAACAGTCTTAAACTGTCTGTCCTCGGTTGCCGACACAACTCCCGCAGGCTTGTTCATCATTATATATATGTATTTGCTGTAATTCAAAGCCTGTCCGTCCACAACAATTTCATCCTTGTCGGGGTCAACCTTTGTATCAGGCTTTTTACAGATTTTCCCGTTCACAAGAACCGCACCGCTTTTTATGAGCTTTTGAACCTCTTTTCTGCCGTCGGCTCTTTGTGACGAAATAATTTTATCGAGTCTTTCCATCTTAATCAACAAGCGGCAGATTTTTACTGCCGTATTCTCCGTTTGTAATGTGTCCGCCGATTACCCTGTTTTTGTAAACAAGCAAAACGGCATTGTTATCCTTTGGCTTTTCCAGGGGAACGATAATCTCCGTAACCTCTTTGCCTTTAAATTTTCCGAGGTCAAGTCCGATTTTCTTCTGAAGTTCGTTGTATTCCTCATAATATTTATTAAAATCCGACGGAATTACAACCGACCTTTTCTCAGGCTTTGCATCGGCGGTTTCAATTCCGAACTGTTCAAGGAATTTTTTCTCCTCACCGTCATTAAGCACAAGAGAATACTCCCCTGTTTTACCACTCACGGCTGTATCGGGCAACCGTGAATTTATTGCAACCGTGACGGCTGTACATATTATTGCCGCTGTTACGGACAGCACCGCCGCCAAAATTACCGTTTTTTTAGCCTTAATTTTTAAATTAAAAACGAACATTTTAAATCCTCCGCACATTTTATTCTCTGATAAAATGTATGCGAAAAATCTTCGGATAATTCCGTTTGTCCAATTTCAAATTATTTACTTTGTAAAAACATCAAGCAATTCTGCCGTGGTTTTTACAAACACCCTGCCGCCCTCTTTTTTCATGCTTTCAAGGTCGCCGTAGCCATATTCAACACCGACAAAATCAACACCGCAAAGTCTTGCTCCCTTTGTGTCAAACCAAGTATCACCTATCATGACGATATTCTCTCTGTCATTTTCAAGGCTGCCGCCAAGTCTTTCAACTGCATACGGAATAAGGTCTTTTTTATCTTTTCGACTGCCGTCAAGTGTTGAACCGCAGATTGCGTCAAACATATCATACACACCGAGAAGTTCTGTAATTTCTTCGGCAAACTTTTCATACTTTGACGAACACACGGCAAGCTTTGCACCGCTGTTTTTAAGCTCCGCAAGAACCCTGTCAATGCCGTCATAAAGCTTGTTCACAAGCTTGCCCTTGGTGTTGTAGTATTCACGATAAATCTCAACGCCTCTTGCCGATTCTTCCTCATTGAAACGGCAGATATTGCGGAATGTATCAAGCAACGGCGGTCCGATGTACAATGTGTAATCGTCAAGATTCGGTAACGGCTTGCCCATACTTTTAATTGCGTTTTCAAGTGACTCTCTTATGCCCAATGCGCTCTCGCTGATTGTGCCGTCAAGGTCAAACAGATAATATTTGTACTTATTCATCAAACTTGCTGTCCGCCTTCATCTGAAATTTTTCTGATTTTACGCTTACTCTTGTGTGAGTGCCTCTTGCAATTTCACCCTTTTTATCTTCGGCAAAAACTTCAAAATTAAACATTCTGCCGTCAACGCTTTTGAGAACGGCTGTTGCCGTAACCTCAGCACCGAGAGGAGTAGGGCTTGTGTGTTCAATTGAAATCATTGTGCCGACAGTAGTAAGCTCTTCGTTGTCAAGAACCTTGTCTGCAAGAGCTGCGGCGGCATTTTCCATAAGAGCCACAACACACGGAGTTGCAAGCACGCAAAGACTGCCGCTGCCCATTGAAACGGCAAGATTTTCTTCTTCCACCTTAATTGTTACAGAATATGTATTTATTTCGCTCATAAAAATTTCCTTTCTTATTGTTTAAAGCAATTTTATGTGATATACTTAACAAAGTGTGCATTACTCGTCTGTGAATTGACAGAGTAAGTATTCATACGATATAATAATACAATATTCAGTGAAAATAGGCAAGCATTGCCCGAATATTATTTGAGGTGAAAATAAATGAAACTCGGAATCGTCGGACTTCCAAATGTCGGCAAAAGTACTCTTTTTAACGCAATTACAGACGCAGGTGCTCAGAGTGCAAACTATCCTTTCTGCACAATTGAGCCGAATATCGGTGTTGTTGCAGTTCCGGACAAAAGACTTGATAAACTTGCGGAAATGTATGATCCTGACAAATATACTCCTGCATCAATTGAATTTGTAGATATTGCAGGTCTTGTAAAGGGTGCGTCAAAGGGCGAGGGACTCGGCAACAAGTTCCTTTCAAACATCCGTGAATGTGACGCTATCGTTCATGTTGTCCGTTGCTTTGAAAATGACGACATTATCCATGTTGAGGGCAACATCAACCCTGCCCGTGACATTGAAACAATTAATCTTGAGCTTATTCTCTCCGATGTTGAAATGCTCGAACGCAGAATTGACAAGACAAAGAAAATGCTCAAGGGTGATAAAAAGTATCAGAAAGACATCAACCTTTTTGAAAGAGTTCTTGACGCACTCAACGAGGGCAAGCCTGCAAGAAGTGTTGAATGTGATGATGACGAAAAGGCAATTCTTTCAGAGGTTGCGCTTCTCACAAACAAGCCTGTTATCTATGCCGCAAATATGAGTGACGAGGATTTCTCAAACGGCATCGACTCAAACGAGGGCTACAAGGCTGTTCAGAAGATTGCCGCCGAGGAACACGCCGGTGTTCTTCCAATCTGTGCTCAGATTGAGGAAGAAATCGTTGAGATGGACAAGGAAGAAAAGGAAATGTTCCTTGCCGATATGGGACTTGAGGAAAGCGGTCTTGACAGACTTATCAAGGAATGCTATGCACTTCTCGGACTTATCTCCTACCTTACAGCAGGCAAACAGGAGGTTCGTGCATGGACAATCAAAAAAGGAACAAAAGCACCTCAGGCAGCAGGCAAAATTCACTCGGATTTTGAGCGTGGATTTATCAGAGCCGAGGTTATCGCATATGACGACCTTATCGCCTGCGGAAGTATGACAGCCGCAAAAGAAAAAGGTCTTGTCCGCAGTGAAGGCAAGGACTATGTTATGAAAGACGGCGATGTCGTTCTTTTCAGATTCAATGTTTAATTAAATCATTACAATTGATGACGGTTACGAATATTTTCGCAGCCGTCATTTTTTGATGTCACACATTTCTCCTTTTGCAATAATATGTAGTGTAAACGAAAGGAGGTAAGCGTATGTGTAACTTTGGTAACGGCAACGGTTGCTGCTCATGGATTATTCTTCTTATCATCGTTCTCTGCTGTTGCGGCGGAAACAACGGCGGCTGTGGTTGTGACAACAACAGCTGTGGCTGCGGCTGCTGATAAAGCACGCTGACTAAAGCCCCATTCGGCTTATTGCTGAGGATGTTTTAATATAAAAAGGGCGGCTGCCGCTTTTTGCGATATCCGCCCTTTGCTTTTTATTCTTGAATGGTACATACAAAAAACGGTCGGCTTGAACAAACCGACCGTTAATATTTTGCAATTATTAAATTAATTCAGAAATTATTTGCCCTCTTTAACAACATCTCTGACAACCTTTGCAATGTGAGGCTGTGTAAGACCGAACTTGTCAAGAAGCTCAAGAGCCGGACCGCTGTAACCGAAACGATCGTTCACACCGATCTTTGTAACCTTAACAGGACACTCTGCGCTTACAACATCACAAACGGCGTCGCCGAGACCGCCGATAACATTGTGTTCCTCAACGGTGATGATTCTGCCTGTTTCCTTTGCAGCCTTAATGATGATATCTCTGTCAATAGGCTTTATTGTGTGAATGTTGATAAGACGAGCGTTGATGCCCTCAGCCTCAAGTTCCTTAACAGCCTTTAAAGCCTCGTTTACAACAAGTCCTGTTGCAATAACAGCCACATCGTTGCCCTCATGGAGAGTAATACCCTTTCCGAGCTCAAATGTATAGGTATCGGGATCATTAAAGCTGTCAACAGCAAGTCTGCCGAGACGGATATAAACAGGACCGTTGTACTCAATTGCAGCCTTTGTAGCGGCCATCATTTCGTAGTGATCGGCAGGGTTAAGGACAACCATACCCGGAATTGTACGCATAATACCGATATCTTCAAGACACTGATGAGTAGCACCGTCTTCACCTGTTGAAATACCTGCGTGACTGCCGGCAATTTTAACATTAAGATGAGGGTAAGCAACCGAGTTACGAATCTGCTCAAATGCTCTGCCTGTTGCAAACATTGCAAATGATGCGGCAACCGGAATTTTGCCTGCCGCTGCCATACCTGCCGCAACGCCTACCATATTGCCCTCGGCAATACCGCAGTCAAAAAATCTTTCGGGAAACTCTTTTTTAAAAATTCCTGTCTTTGTAGCAGCTGCGAGGTCTGCATCAAAAACAATAATGTCCTTATTTGTCTTTGCAAGCTCACAAAGAGCCATGCCAAAGCTTTCTCTTGTAGCCTTCTTAATTACCTGTGCCATCAGCAGTTGCCCTCCAATCTGTCAATTTCAGCCTGAAGCTCGGCAGTAGCCTGTTCATACTGTTCCTTGTTTGGAGCAGTGCCGTGCCAGCCAACCTGATTTTCCATAAATGAAACGCCCTTGCCCTTGATTGTCTTGGCAAGAATTGCAGTAGGCTTGCCCTTTACTGTCTTAGCCTTTTCGAGAGCCGATTCAATCTGATTGAAGTCGTGACCGTCAATTTTGATTACTTCAAAGCCAAAGCTTTCAAACTTTTTATCAAGAGGCTCAATGCCTGCAACCTCTTCAACAGTACCGTCAATCTGAAGTCCGTTCTGGTCAACAATTACAACGAGATTGTCAAGCTTGTTGTGAGCGGCAAACATTGCAGCCTCCCAAACCTGACCTTCTTCAACTTCGCCGTCACCGAGAACTGTATATGTGCGATAGCTCTTGTTATCAAGCTTAGCCGCAAGTGCCATACCGCAGGCAGCCGAAATACCCTGACCGAGTGAGCCTGTACTCATATCAATACCCGGAGTACCCTTCATATCGGGATGTCCCTGAAGCATAGCGCCTACATGACGGAGCTTTGTAAGCTCGTCCCATTCAAAAAAGCCCTTGAGCGCAAGTGTTGCATAAAGAGCCGGGCAGCAGTGACCTTTTGAAAGAACAAAACGATCTCTGTCCTGCATATCAGGATTTTTAGGATCAACATTCATTTCCTTAAAGTAGAGATATGTGAAAATATCTGCTGCCGAAAGCGATCCGCCGGGATGACCTGATTTGGCGTGGTAAGTGCCGAGAATTGCGCCCATTCTTGACTTTGCGGCAAGAATGCGGAGCTGCTTGATTTCTGAACTGTCCATTTAATAAACCATTCCTTTCAGAATTTTGCGTAATACATGACCGTGTTATACACACCTATTTTAATTATACACAATCCAACGCAAATTTCAACAATTTTTTCGGATTTTCCAAAAATCGGATAAATTCCTTAAATTCACCCTTGAAGAAATAATTTTTTTATGATATAATAAGCAAAGTAAAGTACGATTAAATCTAAACTTTTGTAAAAGCTTATTTATAAAAACCGTTTGGAGGGAACAGCAATGCTGCTTGCGGCCGATGTCGGAAACACCAATGTCAAGCTCGGCATTTTTGACGGAGATAATTTAAAATTCAAACTCCGTTTTTCAACCGATGAAAACAAAACAAGCGACGAGCTTGCCGTTGAACTTTTCACATTTTTGCAGATTTACAACATCAACGCAAAAAACATTGACGGCGCTATTATAAGCTCTGTTGTTCCGAAATTTACATATAACCTCAGAAGTGCGATTATGACTGTTACAGGCAAAAAAAGTCTGCTCATCGGTCCGGGACTCAAGACAGGTCTTGACATCAAGATAGAACATCCCGAAACCTTGGGTGCCGATATCGTTGCCGGCTGTGTGGGAGCGTGTGAAAAACACGGCGGTCCTCTCATTATGATTTTTATGGGAACTGCAACCGCAATTGTCTATGTTGACGCAAACAACGCATATCACGGCGGTGCAATCGCCCCCGGTATGGGAATTTCGCTTGACGCACTCACAAATCACGGTGCATTGCTGTCATCTGTTGATATGAAAGCTCCAAAGAGGGTAATTTCATCAAACACATCCGACTGCATTCGTTCGGGAATTATGTTCGGAACAGCCTGTATGCTTGACGGAATGGTTGATATGTTTAACGAGGAATGCAAGACAGAATGCAAGGTTATTGCAACAGGCGGTCTTGCTCCGCTTGCAATCAAAAACTGCCGTCACGATATTATCTTTGATGAGAATATTATTCTTGACGGACTCAAAATTATTTACGAGAGAAACAAAAAATAAAGACAATTTAATATACAACTTGTTTTTGAATTATTAATTTGATGCAACGGGGTTCTCCCCTTGTAAATATTATTTGCGTTTCACCTGTGGAAAATGAGCAGGGAAACAGCAGGAGGAATTTTTTATGAACAAGACAGGAAACTTTTCAAAGGTGCAAAGAATGGTTATTCTTGCAGTGCTTATCGCATTGACGCTTGTAATGGCGCTCACACCGCTCGGATATCTGAAGATCGGTGCGCTTTCCATTTCATTCCTTTGCATTCCGATTGCAATCGGTGCAACCGTTCTCGGTCCTACAGCAGGATTGATTCTCGGCACACTCTTTGGTATCACAAGCTTTGTACAATGCTTTGGTATGGACGCATTCGGCACGGCAATGCTTTCCATCAACTGGTTTTACACCTTTATAATTTGTGTTGTTGCACGAGCTCTTATGGGTTGGTTCACAGGACTTATCGCAAAAGGTCTGGGCAAGGTATTTGAAGGTAAAACTGTAGGCAAGTTCAATCTTAACGACCTTATTGCTACCATACTCTGCCCTGTTATGAACACAGCCTTCTTCCTTGGCTTTATGGCAATCCTTTTCGGCAGTATCGAAGTTATGGGACTTAATGTAATCACAGCCGTGGTTATCCCTGCTCTTTCAATCAACTGCATTCTTGAAATCATTGCTTGCTTTGTTGTCGGTTCGGCAGTAAGCATTGCAGTCAAGAAAATTGTTGCGGCAAACAAAAGTAAATAATTAACATTCAAAAACGGGCGATTTTGTTTAGAATCGTCCGTAATTTTTTACATTAAATTTTAAAATCGGTGATGTTATGCAAAAGAAAATTATTGAACTTTTAACAAAAACAGACGGCTATGTTTCGGGCAGTGAAATTTCCGAACAGCTTGGTGTGTCAAGGCAGGCAGTTTGGAAAGCAATCAACGGAATTAAGGAACAGGGTTACAAAATCGACTCTGTAACAAACCGCGGATACCGCCTTGTTGCCTATCCCCCACACCTCAACGAGCCTGCAATCGAAAAATACCTGAAAACCTCCGTAATCGGCAAAAAACTCATCGTCCTTGACGAGGTTGGTTCAACAAACGATTACCTCAAAAAGCTGGGTGCAGACGGTTGCGAAAACGGCACGGTTGCCGTTGCCAGAGAACAAACTCAGGGCAAGGGCAGACTCGGCAGAGTTTGGAAAGCAAAAAAGGATGACAGCATCACCTTTTCGTTTTTGTTAAGACCAAAGATTGCCCCGTCAGAGGTATCGTCAATCACCCCTCTTGCAGGTCTTGCAGTCTGCAAGGCAATCAGAGAATTCACGGGACTTGACTGCCGTATAAAATGGCCGAACGATATCATCATCGGCAAGAAAAAGCTTGTCGGTATTTTAACCGAAATGAGTGCCGAATTTGACGCCGTAGAATATGTAATTACAGGCATCGGAATCAATGCCGATACTCAGGATTTCCCCGATGACATAAAGGAAAAGGCAACCTCAATTTATCTTGCAACAGGCGGTCATTTTGACAAGAACAAATTCTTTGCCTGTGTGCTTAACCACATTGAAGAGGAATTCATCAAAAACGATTTAAAGCTTTCCCCTGTCGCATTAAAGGAATACACAAGCCTTTGTGCAACAATCGGCAGAGATATAACATTCACCAAAGACGGAAAGTCCGTTACCGCAAAAGCTGTGGGAGTAAACCCTGACGGCGAGCTTATTGCAGAGCTTCCCGACAAAACCACCAAACTTATCAATTCAGGCGAAGTCACCGTACAAGGCATTTACTAACGGCGTGTCGCCGTCCCCCGTTCGTGCAGACAGTTTTACAAATGCAAAGCCATAAACGCCCGAGCGTAACATTTCCGATTACGGTAAGTCATCTATTATCGGCGTGTCGCCGTCCCAAAAAAATATATTAAAAAGCAGAGAACATCAACATAGATATTCTCTGCTTTTGTTATTTATTTAATTTCTCAATTCTTGATTTTGCATAAGCAAATTTAATTGAAGATTCCAATATGTATTTGGCTAAATCAGGAGCATTTCTTGACCGTTTAAGAGCAATTATATCATCAATTATTTTTCTGTACGAAGTAATTTCAGAATCAGACCAATATCCAAATAACTTGTCTTTTTCAACTAAAGAAGGAGCTACACCGCACTTTGCGGTATACAAATTATTTCCTTCCCTGTCAAAAAGCTTTATATCATCAAAAGCATTCTGTTCATAAATTATATCAAGGTTGTCACAAATAGCATCAACAACATTATCATGATCTTCTTTCGCTGTTGCACGGGGAACCATTCCAAGTTCCAAATTATTTTCATATCTGTATATAGTGCTTTCGTATGAAATTTCTTTTTTTACTGATATTATATGCAACTCCACGCTATATCCTTTATTTTTCAACATTCGGCAAGTATTTAAAGGAATTTCGGCAGTTCTCAATGTTCCCTCTATAACCAGACTGTACTTCATATCGCTTAAATCTGATATAAGCTTTTCCACAACTTCGTTTATAAACGGCTGTGTATGTCTTTGAGCTAAAGTTCCGAATTCAGCTTGTATTTCATTGAATCGTGGATGAGAATTACGATAAGCATCTGCATTTATGATTATAATATTAGAATTTTCAACCATCAAATTTCTCTGCAAGCCTGTCTTTCCTGCTCCGGGCTGACCACCAAGAATATATGCCATAGGGCTACTGACAGGTGATTTGGATTTAATAATTCTGCGAATTATTTTTTTATAAGCTTTGTCGAACTCAGCTTCCGAATAGTTCATAATCAAACACCCGACATTACAGAATCTGAAACGTGTTTAATTATTGAATCAAATTCCTTTATATTTTTTAGTAATAACTCATATTGTTCAATACTGTCGCAGAGTAAAATTTTAGTGTTATAATCACACAAATCGTCATAAATATTTTTTATGCAATCCAAAGCCGATTCCGAATCAAGATAATCTTCATACTTTGCCATAACAGAATTTGCGTATTCATACAAAGCTTCACATTTAGCCGTTACAAGATAATCTACTTTTTTCATAAATAACTCCTTTCACTCTACTTTAAATAATAACCCGTTTACATTATTATATGTTAAAAACAGCAGAAATGCAAGTTTAACAGTCACCGATAACCGATATAATTTGACACCGCACAAACAACAAGGACATCCGAAAAAACGGATGTCCTTAGTTTTTATATAAAATATTCGGTTATAAATTACTTGAAGTATTTTACGCCGCTTTCAAAAATCTGCTGGTCTTTTGCAAAAGGAACATTTTTGTAAAGGTTTTCGCCCTTTCTCTCGCTGTGTCCCATTTTACCGAGGACTCTGCCGTCAGGTGATGTGATACCCTCAATTGCGCAAACAGAACCGTTGAGGTTAAACTCAATGTCGCTGCTTGGGTTGCCGGCAAGGTCAACATACTGTGTTGCAATCTGACCGTTCTTTGCAAGTTCTTTTACAGTTTCAACATCAGCCATAAATCTGCCCTCACCGTGTGACACGGGAACAGCAAACACATCGCCTGCGTTGACATTTGCAAACCACGGTGACTTAACAGAAGTAACTCTTGTATAAGCCATATGTGAAATATGTCTGCCGATTGTGTTGAATGTGAGCGTCGGATCATTTGCTTTAAGCTCTCTGATTTCGCCGTAAGGAACAAGTCCGAGCTTGATAAGAGCCTGGAATCCGTTACAGATACCGAGCATAAGACCGTCACGATTCTTGAGAAGGTTGTTAACCTGCTCTGCAATTCTCGGGTTGCGGAATGTTGTTGCAATGAACTTACCTGAACCGTCAGGCTCGTCACCGCCTGAGAAACCGCCCGGAAGCATAATCATCTGTGACTTTGCAATGAGCTTTTCCATTTCGTCAATTGTTTCCTCGATATCGTTTGAAGAAAGGTTCTTGACGATGAGCATTTCAACATTTGCACCTGCTTTTTCAAATGCTCTTGCCGTATCAACCTCGCAGTTTGTACCCGGGAATACAGGGATAAATACAGTAGGCTTTGCAGTTTTGATTGCAGGTGAAGATGTATTTCTCTCGCTGTAAAGCGGAACATCAACTTCGATTTCAGGCACTTCAGCCTTTGTCGGGAATACCTTTTCAAGCGGAGCAGTCCACTTTTCGAGGAGTGCGGAAAGTTCGATTTCCTTGCCGTTTACCGTAATCTTTGCATCGTTCGTAACAGTACCGAGGTCATAGTGAAGAACATCGTTTGAAAGCTCTGCACCGTCTGCAAGTTCGATAACAAGCGAACCCGAAAGCGGAGCGAAGAGCTCGTCATTTGTAAGTTCGTTTGCAAACTTAAAGCCAAAGCCGTTACCGAAGCAAGCCTTACATACGCTTGCGGCAGTACCGCCCTCTTTAACAACCGATGCAGAAAGCACCTTACCGTCCTTGCAGAGAGCATAAACAGCGTTGTACATTTCGATAAGCTTATCCCATACAGGCATAAGTGTTTCTTTATTTTCGGGAACGGGAACGAAGATAACCTTTGAACCTGCGTTCTTGAATTCTGTTGAAATTGTCTTTGAGGCCTTTGTCATTGCAACGGCGAAACTTACAAGTGTAGGCGGAACATCAATATCCTCAAATGTACCCGACATACTGTCCTTACCACCGATTGACGGAAGTCCGAGCTTGAGTTGAGCCTGCATAGCACCGAGGAGTGCTGCGGCAGGTTTACCCCAACGGGAAGGAACATCTTTAAGTCTTTCAAAATATTCCTGGAATGTAAGTCTTGCTGTCATCGGGTTTGCACCGATTGCAAGCAGCTTTGAAAGTGACTCAACAACTGCATAAGCCGAGCCGTGGAACGGACTCCAGCGTGAAACGCCGGGGATATAACCGTAGCTCATTGCTGTTGCATCGTCTGTTTCACCCTTTTCAAGCGGAATCTTTGCAGCCATAGCCTCCTGAGGAGTGAGCTGATTCTTACCGCCGAACGGCATAATTACCGTAGCCGCACCGATTGATGCGTCAAATCTTTCTGCAAGACCGATCTGTGAACAAACTTCAAGTCTTGACATATTTTCAAGGAATGCCTCGTCAGCAGGCATATCTTTAAGCTTTGCGGGAGCAACCTTACGGTAGCAGCCTTCCCACTTTGGAGCCTCGATATAAGCCTTGGCAACCTGAGTAACACCGTTTGTGTTGAGGAACTCACGGCTGAGGTCAACGATTGTGTCGCCTCTCCAGTTCATTGTAAGACGAGGACTTTCGGTTACAACCGCAACGGCTGTAGCCTCAAGGTTTTCTTTTGATGCAAGTGAAATAAACTTGTCAACATCTTTTTTATCAAGAACAACAGCCATTCTTTCCTGACTTTCGGATATAGCAAGCTCCGTACCGTCAAGGCCGTCATATTTTTTTGTTACCCTGTCGAGGTCAACCGTAAGACCGTCGGCAAGTTCACCGATAGCAACGCAAACACCGCCTGCACCGAAGTCGTTACATCTCTTGATGAGCTTTGCAACTTCGGAATTGCGGAACAAACGCTGAATTTTTCTTTCTGTAGGAGGATTACCCTTCTGAACCTCTGCACCGCAGGTTTCGATTGAGCTTTCATCGTGAGCCTTTGAAGAACCTGTTGCACCGCCGCAGCCGTCACGGCCTGTTCTTCCGCCGAGAAGTACGATTACATCATCGGGGAGAGGAGTTTCACGGATAACATTTTCCTTTGGAGATGCGCCGATAACAGCACCGATTTCCATTCTCTTTGCAACATAGCCCTGATCGTAAAGCTCGGTTACCTGACCTGTTGCAAGACCGATCTGGTTACCGTATGAGCTGTAGCCCTGAGCGGCACCTGTCGTGATTTTGCGTGAAGGGAGCTTGCCGTGCATTGTATCCTTAAAAGGAATTGTCGGATCGCCCGAGCCTGTAACACGCATAGCCTGATATACATATGAACGGCCTGAAAGCGGATCACGGATTGCACCGCCAAGACAGGTTGCGGCACCGCCGAAAGGCTCGATTTCTGTCGGGTGGTTGTGAGTTTCGTTCTTGAACTGAACGAGCCACTGTTCTGTTTTTCCATCTATAGTAACGGGAACCTGAATTGAGCAGGCATTGATTTCTTCACTTTCGTCAAGGTCGGGAATGAGTCCCTTTTTCTTGAGTGACTTCATACCGATGAGAGCCATATCCATAAGTGAAACGATTCTCTTTGTATCCTTGCCGTAAACCTCGTCACGGGTTGCATAATACTCGCTTAGTGCGTCCTCGATAACCTTGCCGAGAGCAGACTTTTCAATCTCAATCTCTTCAAGTCTTGTAAGGAATGTTGTGTGACGGCAATGGTCCGACCAGTATGTGTCAATTACACGAAGTTCTGTAACCGACGGATCACGGTGCTCTGTATCTCTGAAGTAATCACGGCAGAACTTGAGGTCTGCAAGTGTCATTGCAAAGCCCATTGAATCGTAATACTTCTGCATCTCATCGTCATTCCAGCCGTTGAAGCCCTCTACCCTCTTAACATTTTCGGGAACGGGAATTTCCATATCAAGAGTCTTTGGCTTTTCAAGAGATGCAAGACGGCTTTCAACAGGGTTGATGAGGTACTCCTCAACCTTTACAAGCTCTTCGTCTGTAATATTGCCCTTGAGAGCAATTACTCTTGCTGTGAGAACCTTGCAACGCTCACCCTGAGTAAGAAGCTGAACACACTGCTCGGCAGAGTCGCCACGCTGATCGTACTGACCGGGGAGATACTCCATTGCGAATACCTTCCAGCCGTCCTCAACGGGGAGAGTTTCTTCATAGATTACATCGGCATTAGGCTCTGACAAAACAATGGTTTTCGCCTTGTCATATTCTTCCTTAGTAAGTCCCTCAAGATCGTAACGCACAATGTAACGAAGATCTTCGACAGACTTCATACCGAGGTTGTGGCGGATGTCCCAAAGCGTCTGCTTTGCAAGAACATTGAAGCCATCCTTTTTTTCAACAAAAATTCTGATTACTTCTGACATAATTCATTCACCTGCTTAATTAAGATATAAAACAAAATAAATCCCGTCTGATAACCTGTATCACATCACATAATACCACATTCGACTATTTTTTTATTTCATTTAAGGCATTAAAAGGTATTCTGTAAAAGTAAAATTAAAAGCACACAAAAAAAGCGGTCAGACAAAGGAAAATGCCGTCTGACCGCACAATATAATAATATTTAATCGCCTTTGAGAAAATCTTTGTAAAACTCCTCAAAACTGCCGTTTTTGTAGTCTGAATAATCCTTATTATCCCTGTTCACAATTGTGTCGGTAATAAGGTATGTATCAAAGCCGAGTTTTGCACTGCACAAATCCTCGTCAACATCGTTGCCAATCATAATGCTGTCTTCGGGCTTGATATCCTGCTTTTTGCAGATTTCTTCAAAATATTTGAGATTAGGCTTGCAGCAACCAAAGTTTTCGTATGTTGTAACAAGTTCAAAATCGTCGGGAGAAACTCCTGCCCATTCAAGTCTGCGTTTTGTTGCAACAAACGGAAAAATCGGATTTGTTGCGGCAATAAGTCTGCCGCCGTTTTTCTTTATGAAATCAATGCTTTTCTTTGCATAAGGAGTAAAGCTTGTAGCATCTTTCGGAACGATAAACTCGTTTTCGTAATAATCGGTAAAAAGGTCATCAAACTTTTCAAGGTCGGCACCGCTGACTTTGCCCGCTGTTTCCCAGAAAACTTCACGGTTTGTACGGCTGTTATCGTTCTTTGTCATAGCGTCAGTACCTGCCCACATCGCCTTTATAAGGGCGTCGGGTTTGATTTTTATAACAGGAGTGCAACGCTTGCAGAGCGATGAAAAATACAGCTTTACGAATTTTTCCATATCCATGGGAAGCAAAGTTCCGTCCAAATCAAAAAGATAATTTTTATACATTAACATACCGTTCCTTTCAATTTATGCACAAATATTATACAAAATTTCGATTTGGATTGCAAGGAAAAAATTTTCGGTATATACTATAGTCAGTAAAAAACGAGGTGATAAGATGAAAATAGTTTTAACAGACGCACAGACTGTTCTTGACGATATTGTAAATGCCGATGTGCTTAATCGATTCGGCGAGGTTGAGTCATTCGGTCTTTTGAAATATGAAGAGGTTGCGGAGAAAATTGCAGATGCAGATATCGTTGTGTGCAACAAAACTCTGCTTGATTCGCACACAATGCGACTTGCAAAAAATCTGAAATATATAGGACTTTTTGCAACAGGATACAACAACATTGACCTTGACTACTGCACCAAAAACGGCATAACCGTCTGCAACGCGGGTTCATATTCAACAAATGCGGTTGCACAGCACACATTTGCACTCATTCTTGAACATTTCAATCATACGGCAGAATACAACCGATTTGTTCAGGACGGCAAGTGGAAAAGAAGCAAAACTTTTTCACCGTTTGTATATCCGCTGAATGAACTTGCAGACAAAACACTCGGCATTGTCGGACTCGGAAACATCGGAAAGGCTGTTGCAAAAATTGCAAACGCTTTTGATATGAATGTAATCGCATCGAGCAGAACTCCGAAAAATATTGACGGAATCAAAGATGTTTCATTTGACGAACTTCTTGAAACAAGCGATATTGTAAGCGTTCATTGTCCGCTAAATCCACAGTCGGAAAATATGTTTGACAAAAACGCCTTTGCCAAAATGAAACAGGGTGCATTGTTTGTAAACACGGCAAGAGGCGGTGTTATGGTTGAAGAAGATTTGCTTGAGGCACTCGAAAGCGGTCACCTCGGCGGTGCGGCAATCGACACCCTCAAGGTTGAGCCTATGGTTGAGGACTGCATTCTTATGGGTGCAAAAAATTGCATAATCACCCCCCACATTGCATGGGCGCCCGTTGAAACCAGAGAACGCCTTATGGGCATAGTTTCGGACAACATCAAAAATTTCCTGAACGGAACTCCGACAAATAAAGTAAATTAACGGCGAGTAAGTAATGACACAAATTATATATTAAGATATATTTTATAAATGTCACAATGTAATTGACCTACTGTAGCGGCGAACACGGTTCGCCAATCATTTCGTGTGCAAATACGAAATGAATAAGTAAATGTACAGATTTTTGAGCAATAAAATTACTAATGTAAATATAAAAATCCGACAGAAACAACCGCCCACCTTTCGGTGAGCGGTTGTTTTGTGTAGTGTAGTATTAGGAAATTGGGATTAGATTACAATTACTGCTGTCTTTCGCAATAACTTGAAAGTCCTGTGTTCGGGTCTGTGTATTTAAGCATATCGTTGTCAGCGTCATATGTGTAATTAAACTGCTGTTCGCCTACTGTCATAACGAGATCTGTACCCTCAAATGTGTAATTGCCCGAAACAGTCACACCGCTCATTTCGCCTGAGAATGTACCGTCATCTGCAAATGTGTATGTACATTTCAAAGTTTCGGGTTCAACACCGTTTGCTGTTGCGTAGTCATCAATTGAAACCGCTTTACCGTCTGTACCCTCAAGTGCGGTAACAGTCCAAGTACCTACCACACTTGCCGATGAATCGCCGTCCTTTGAATCAGCGGCGCTGTCGTCAGCAGTTTGTGATGCCGAACTTTCGTTTTTGCTTGATGAGCCACCGTCATTACCGCAGCCTACAAGACCTACTGTGCCTACCATACAAATTGCGAGCAATAAAGCTAACTTTTTAATTTTTGTCATAGTGGATTACCTCTTTCCGATTTTGATTTGCGGAAACACCGCAATTTTCGTGTTTCGCTTTTATCACCTCAATGATAGCCAATTTAATGCAACATTTCAATAGTTTGGCACAAACATCAATCTTTTGGCAAAAAACATATGACAATCGGATATAATATTTTTCAAATTTATGGTATAATCTAAGTGCAGTTAATCATTGCTCCGAATTAAATTATTTCAAAGGAGGCGATATCTTGAAAATTGCAGTTATTGACGACGAAAAGCCTCAGGCAGACATTCTCTACTCAATCTGCAACGCATATTTTGGCGGACACAAGCAAAATGTGCAGATTGATTGTTTTCCTGACGGAATGGCTTTTTTCAATTCATTCAAGGAAAACACCTACAAAATAGCCTTTGTAGATATTTTTATGGAGAAGATGAACGGCATTGCCGTGGCTGAAAAGCTTCGTGAAAAAGACCGTGATATTCTTATTGTATTTGTCACAACAAGCCCCGATTTTATGATGCAGGCATTTTCCGTTCACGCTTTTCATTACATAACAAAACCCTACAAAGCTGAGCAGATTTACAAGGTACTTGATGATGCCTCGTCATATGTATCGGATAATTCAAAATACATTGAAGTTATGTGTGACCGCCGAAACACGCTGATTTCGCTTAAGGAAATTGTTTCTGTTGAATCCGATGCACATTATATCAACATAGGTGTTGTTTCGGGGCTTAGATATCGCACACGAATGACCATTGCAGAGTTTCTCAAGCTTGCAGACAACGACACCCGTTTCATACCCGTAAACAGGGGAATCGTGCTGAATGCCGATTACATAAAGGACATTGAAGACTCTGTATGTGTTACAGGCAACGGTGAAAGATTCCCGATTAAAATTCGTGAAAAAACTCGGATTGAACAGAGTATCCGTGAATATATGTTCAAAAAAATCAGAGAAAACCAGCGGAGGTGAATATGAACACACTCGTAAATTTTTTTCAGACATTGTTCAGCTTTGCCATAATAATACCGTTAAGTTTATTCTGCCTTTTACCGTTAAAAAATCAATTAAAATACCCGATTTCAAAGATAGTAACGCTCTTTTTGTGTTCATTTTTCATACTCGGTTCTCTCTCGTCAATTGTGATGACGGCTTTTGACATTCAGAATTTAAACTTTGTTCTCTTCCCCGACCTTGTAATATTTTTCTTCCTTATTAAAAGCGTTACAAAGGTCGGAACAGCACGCTGTTTGTTTGTTTTTATAAGTGTGTGCTGTTTGATTTCATTCTTTTCGCTGTATGCATATTTTATCAACTCATTTTTTCAGGAAGAAATCTCACGAGGAGTTGACACTTCATATAGCCTGATTCAAATGGGACTGACGCTTGCGGCAATGGGAGCGCTTGTTCCCCTTACAAAATACTATGCATGGATGATTGACAACATAAATATCGGCAAGGTGTGGTATTTGTTTTCAATTTTGCCCATTGCACTTATGGTGTCAACCATCTATACCATACCGATTTCCTACGCAAATATTCGTGTTGGAAAGGTTTATGCAAAAGGATTCATCATTACAATATTTGAGCTTGCATTGTATCTTATAGTATTCATATTATTCTACATTTTCAGCAAGACTACTATTGAAAAAACAAAGCTTACAGAACGAAACAACATTCTTGAAATTCAAAAAAATTACACAGAATCGTTGCAGTCGTACATAAAATACACCTCAAAAGCAAGGCATGATTTTAAACATTCAGTTCATGTTATGAGCCGACTTGCAGATGAAGGAAATCTTTCGGCGCTGAAAGACTACATTGCCCAGTATGAAAATTCGCTGACTGTAACAGCACCTGTGCGAATCTGCAAAAGTGACGCACTCAATGCTTTGTTCAATCACTATCGTCAACAGGCGATTGAGAACGATGTTGACATTAACTGGCGGATTGATTTGCCCGACAAATCGAGAATTCTTGATGTTGACCTCTGCAGTATTTTCGGCAACATACTCGAAAACGCAATTGACGGTTGCTGTACCGTAGAAGAAGGCAAAAGATATTTTAACCTGACTTCCGAAATAAAAGGCGACTGTTTGTACATTGTTTCAACAAACAACTACGGCAAGCCTTTGGAAATGGACGGCGAAACTTATTCGTCCACAAAGCATCAGGGCAAGGGCATCGGACTTCACTCCATGAAGAGCATAACCGAAGTCTATGACGGAATTTTTGATGCAGGCAACAATAACGGTGAATTTTTCGTTGACATAATGCTTAAATATTAAACTTATTAAACTCAAAAAGGGTATGCATCCTCGCATACCCTTCTTTGTTATAAAAGTTCCAAACAAAAAACACGCTCTGCAAAATGCAAAGCGTGTTTTGGTTCTGTTTTGTTGTTATCAGTTGTTACCGACAACAAGTTTCTGAATTTCTGTGGCATCCACAACATTGATCACACCGTCATGGTTGTAATCTGCAAGTTCTCTCTGAACATCAGAAAGTGTTGAAATTGAAACAACGTACTTGCTGATTTCAGTTGCATCAAGAACATCGACACGACCGTCAAGGTTTATATCGCCTATCATATACGGAGTATCGTTGTTGCTGTCATTGCTCGGCTGTGTAGTTACAGGAGCTGTTGTTGCCTGTACCGTAGCAGGCTGAACTGTTGTTGCAGGAACAGTTGTTGCAGGCTGTGTAGCCTTGGCTGTTGTCGGCTGAACAGTTGCCTTTGCAGTAGTCGGCTGAACCGTAGCTTTGGCTGTGGTAGGCTGTACAGCAGGCTTTGCTGTTGTTGGCTGTACCGTTGATGAAGAAACAAAAGCACAAAAATCAAGAGCAACCCAACCTGTTTTGCCGTTGTAAGAGGTGTAACCCCATGTGTAACCGCCGGCTGTTGAAACCTTTGTTACATTAAGAGTAACATTGCCCGGAACAGATGTTACATATGAATAGCTTGTACCCGCACCGCTTCTCATGTTGAGATAATCGTCAACATCTGTTTTATATGTACCTGTTGTGTAAGTTACCTTTTTGGTTGTAGCCTGAGTAGTGCTTGTACTGCCGCTGAAATCGCCAAGGTAAATGTAGCCCTGAAAATTCCACCAGCTGTTACCGCCGGCATTCTTGTCGGATGTGCTTGCATAGGAAAGGTAGAAGTTCTGACCGCTCCATGCAGAGTTAGAAAATGTAATCTGACCGTTTTCGACCTTTTCTACAACAGCAACATGACCGCCGCCACCGTTATATGACCAGCAGGCAATTGCGCCGACCTTTGGAGTCTGACCGTACTTGTAGTAGCCGTTAGACTTGTTGTAACCGTACCACTGCTCGGCATTGTTCCATGAAAGCTTTGGTTCAGAGCCGAGAATCTCATAAGCTCTGCCGTAGGCATATGCTGTACAGTTCGGCATACCGTAACCATACTTATAAAAAACATTTAAATTACTGTAATAATATTTGTTACTTGAACTCGGGGCAGACAGTCTCGGTGAGAACGATGCCGCACTCGCAATCATCGACATTGAGAAAACCGACACAAACAGCATTACAGCCGTGAGAACTGCCGCAGAAACCTTTTTGCTAAAAACACTTTTTAAAACATTTCGCAAAGAAACACTCCTTTTTTTGAATTCAAAGTGATTGTTACCTATTTGTAACCACTTTATGTATATTCTATCACAAATCACTCCAAATTCAAAGAGTAGAAATGCCGAAAATAGCCTTTATAATCTATTTTTTTAAGCCATTGTACACAATAATTTCCATTTTATACATACTTTGCACAAAATTTAATCTACATTCTTTAAAAGATAGTGTTTATTGTATAAGGATGAGGTCTGAGTTTTAAGGTGTAAAGGATTAGATAAACTTAATCATCAGAAACGCTTACGGCGTTAGACTGTTTATATGTTTCATTTATCGTTTTTCTTTACTGTATTGATCGATGAAATCAGCATTCTCCTGATTGTGCCGCACTGATTTTGCAATGGCTTATATACGGTTTCGGATATATATCCTGTTTCAAAAAGAAGTTCCAGCCAATATTCAGTTTCAAAGCACTCTTTTTGTGCTATTTCCAACTTGGAGATAAAATCCTTTTTACCCTGCGCATATTGTGCTTCGTGAATATTTGCACCTATACTTGTTCCCGAACGCAAAAGTTGATTAGTTAAAACCGATTCTCTTGCATTTGCTTTGATATCACGACACATATATACAATCTGTTTTGCAAATTCTTTTGATTTATTCCGTAAAATACTTTCAGACACAATCATCACCCAAAATACAATATATCACAAAGCCGAATGTCTGTAAAGTTATCGGTGATATGCCTCGTTTAACTCGGCGTGATATAAATGTGTTATCGCTCGCTTTCGCTCTCGGTGATATTATATTCGCTTTAAAACTGCCGCAGGCAATATCACTCGGTATGACCGAATATCACTGCACGGCAATATCACTCGCCGACAGGCGAATATAACTGAAAAACGCACTTGTTTACACAAGTGCGTTTTTCTTGGCGCGCCGGAAGAGACTCGAACTCCCGACCTTCTGATTCGTAGTCAGACACTCTATCCAGCTGAGCTACCGGCGCATATGCGGCCTTTTATCAGCCGCAAGTAGTATGATATCACAACTCGGTACAAAAATCAAGTGTTTTTTGTATTTTTTCCGAAATTATTCTTTTGTATCAAAAAAAGTGAAGAATGCTCTGTATGCCATATAAACATCTGTCTTGGAAACAATTTCAAACGGAGCATGCATTGAAAGCACGGGAACGCCGAGATCAACAACATCGACATTCATATTGGCAACATACTTTGCGATTGTTCCGCCGCCGCCGCCGTCAACCTTGCCGAGTTCACCGACCTGCCAGAGAATATCGTTGTTCTCAAGCATAGCTCTGATTTTTCCCATATATTCGGCAGACGCATCGGAAGTGTCATACTTTCCGCCGTGACCTGTGTATTTTGAAATAATTACACCGTTGTTAATGTATGAGCAGTTGTTAGCCTCATATGCAGACGCATAAGTCGGATCAAATGCGGCATTTACATCGGCAGAAAGGCAGGTGCTTTTTGAAAGAACACGGTAGCCGTCAACACCGTCCTGCTTTGCAAGGTCATAGATGAAGAAGCGGAGAAAGTCGCTCTGCATACCTGTGTTGCCGTCACTGCCTGTTTCTTCTTTGTCTGTAAGATATGTGATACAAGTCTGCTCGGGCATTTCAACATCAAGCGCCGCCATAACAGCCGGATAAGCACAAACCTTATCATCATGACCGTAACCGCCGATCATGCTTCTGTCAAAACCGATATCTCTTGACTTGAAAGACGGGATAAGGCAGAGCTCAGCCGAAAGGAAATCGCCCTCACAGATACCGTACTTCTCATTGAGTACAGCCATTACATTGAGCTTTACAAGGTCTTTTTCGTCGCTGTCTGCATCATACGGACGAGAGCCGAGGATAACATTGAGGTTTTCGCCCTCAATTGCCTTTGCCATTGGCTTTGACGCCTGCTCCCTTGCAAGGTGCGGAAGAAGGTCTGTAATGCAGAAACAGCTTTCGTTCTCATCATCGCCCCAGCAGATGTCAACTCTTGTACCGTCAAGCTTTACAACCGAACCGTGAAGTGAAAGCGGAATTGTTGTCCACTGATATTTTTTAAGACCGCCGTAGTAATGAGTCTTAAAGAAAGCAAGATTGTTTGCCTCAAAAAGAGGATTCGGTTTGAGGTCAACTCTCGGGGAATCAATATGAGCGATTGCAAGCCTTGCACCGTTCTTAACGCCGTTTTTACCGATTACGGCAAGAGCAACAGCCTTGTCACGGTTTACATAATAAAGCCTGTCGCCCGCCTTGTATTCTTTGTCCTGCTCATACTCTGCAAAACCTGCTTTTTTTGCAAGCTCAACAGTATAGCGAACAGCCTCACGCTCAACGGGTGAGTTATCGAGAAACTTTTTGTAACCATCGCAAAAGCTGTCTGCCTTTTTAATTTCTTCCTCCGAAAGAGCCTTAACGCCCTTCGGTTCGGTCATCATAATTTTTTCCTTTAATAAAGTTGTCTTTGACTTTTCTTCAGCCATAATAACCGTCCTTTCTGTGCCGTAAAACACGGCAAAACCATTTTATTTTGAAATCCGCCGCCAAAGGCATCGGAACATCTCTGCACTTAATTAGATTGTGAATAATAAAGTTTTATATACATTTCCTTGGCACCTTCAACCTTGTCAACATAATTCTCTGTTTCGGGATACGGAATGGAATCAAGATTTTTTCCGTCCGAACTGTACTTTGTGTCGTTAAGCCAGTCGCTTACAACAAAGCCGGCATTATATGCGGCAATTGCCGAGCGTTCCGTGCCGTAATAATCGTAAAAATATTTTAAAAGATAACTGCCGTAATCAATACAAATTTCCGGATCAAACAGGTCATCCTCGGTGTACTGTCCCGCACAACCTCTTTGCTCCTGCAGCCACTCAAAGGACGATGGCATCATCTGCATAACACCCTTTGCTCCGACGCCCGATTCGGCTTTCGGGTTAAAGCCGCTTTCCGTGTGGATTACGGCATATATCAATGCAGGATCAAGGTCATAATCCTTGGCGGCTTTTTCAACATATGTGCTGTAGGTGCGTGGATAATTCATCTCATCAAGCTTTTTCTTTGCGTCCTCGTAAAAGACCGAAACAAACACAAATACTCCCGCCGCAAGAATTGCAAGCACAATTATCCATGCCAAAATCGCCTTTCCTGCACTTTTTTTCTTTTTATATCGCCTTGATTGGGGCATCCTATCACCTCATCAGGTTGTTAATAGCCTCTGCCGCCTTTTGTGCGGCAAGCTCGACTTGCTCTACAGAAAAATTGTTTTCAATGACAATGTCGCTGTGACTTCTGAAAAATTCCTCGTCAAGCTGTGCAGACATTCTTAGCTCTGCACGGGAAATGTCAATGTTATCCCTCTTGCAGATTCGCTCAAGCCTTATCTCTTTTTTAGCGGTAACGCTTACAATAAGGTCGCAAAACACATCGGCACCGCTTTCAAAAAGCTGAGGAGCGTCATAAATCACAACGCTTTTGCCGTCTGTCTGAGCCTGTTTCGCCATCTGCATAAATTCATATGTAACAAACGGATGAACAATTGAATTGAGCAAATGTGTGTTTTCCTTGCTTGAAAATGCCCTTTTGGCAAGCAAAGGTCTGTCAATGTTGCCGTCAGAAAGGATAATATCCTGACCGAAAACACCCGAAACAGCCTTTAAGCATACGGAATCGGGAGTGTAAAGATTTTTTACAATCTCGTCAGCATTTATAACGCACATTCCGTTTTTGGCAAAACATGCCGAAACCGTGCTTTTTCCGGCACCGCTCTGTCCCGTAAGACCGACAATTTTAATTCTGTTCAAGGTCAATCACCTCAAAGCCTGCCGCTCTTATAAGTCGGTTGTAAACAGCCATTCCGACGCCGTTCGTTTTTGGCAGTCTTGAATATACAACCTTAACGCTATTGTCCTCATCAATTCTGCGAAGCTCGTCAAAAAGCGTGTGAGCCTGTATTGTATAGTCGTTTCGTTTTCCGAGAGAGAAAACGGGAGTTTTCAAAAGCGGAATATCCTCGTCACAACAGAGTGCCGCAACTCCCTTTGCCGCCTTTTTGTTTACATAATCAATATATTGCTCATCGTTGCAATTAAGAAGTATTACTCTCGCCCTTGGCGCATAGTGCTTGTACTTCATACCGGGGCTTGCAACCTTAACATTGTCTGCAAGCCTGTGCAGTACTGCGTCATCAACTTCAACCTTGCCGAGAACGCTTTCAAGCATTTCAACCGTAATTCCGCCCGGACGAAGTACCCTCGGAACATCTCCCGCAAGAGTGATTACCGTGCTTTCAAGACCTACCTCACTTGCACCGCCGTCAAGAACAGCGTCGATTTTGCCGTCCATATCGTTCATAACATGCTGTGCGGTTGTCGGACTTGGTGAGCCCGAAATATTTGCCGAAGGTGCGGCAAGAACCGTACCCGATTCACGGATAATCGCCTGTGCGGTTTTGTGGCTCGGAAAACGGATTGCAACCGTGTCAAGTCCTGCCGAAACTTCATTCGGAATAACATCCGACTTTTTCATAATCATCGTGAGCGGTCCCGGCCAGAACGCATCGGCAAGTTTTTTTGCCGTGTCGGGGATTTTCGTCACAAGGTTAAGTCTTTCAATATCGGAAAAATCGCAGATGTGGACAATCAGCGGATTATCCCCGGGTCTGCCCTTTGCTTTAAAAATCTTCTTTACAGCCTCGGGATTGAGTGCGTCAGCCGCAAGTCCGTAAACTGTTTCGGTCGGGATTCCTACAACACCGCCGTTTTTAAGCAGTTCTGCGGCGGTTTTTATGTCTTCCTCGGTATTTTTTAACAACAATGTTTTCACAATTATCACCGGATTACTTTTCCATACTTTCTTTGAGCTTTTCGGCTCTGTCAGCGGCAACAAGTGCGTCAATCACTTCGTCAAGGCTGCCGTTGAGAATTTCTTCAAGCTTGTAGAGAGTAAGACCGATTCTGTGGTCGGTTACTCTGCCCTGCGGATAGTTATATGTGCGGATTCGCTCACTGCGGTCGCCCGTACCTACCTGCATTTTTCTGTTTTCGGCAATTTCACTCGCCTGTTTGTCCTGTTTTTCCTTGAGAAGTCGGCTTTTGAGAACTTTAAGAGCCTTGTCCTTGTTCTTGTACTGACTTCTCTCGTCCTGACACTCAACTACCATACCTGTGGGCAAGTGAGTGATTCGGATTGCGGAACTTGTTTTGTTGATATGCTGACCGCCTGCACCGCTTGAACGGAAGGTGTCAATTTTGAGGTCATTCGGATCAATTTCAAGCTCAACATCTTCTGCCTCGGGCAAAACCGCAACGGTTGTTGTCGATGTGTGAACTCTGCCCTGACTTTCGGTTTCGGGTACTCGCTGAACACGGTGAACACCGCTTTCGTACTTAAAGCGTGAGTATGCACCCTCGCCCTCAATCATAAAGGAAATTTCCTTGTAACCGCCGATTTCGGTTTCATTGGCATTGATAATCTCAATTTTAAAGCCCTTTTTTTCGGCATACATCGAGTACATTCTGAACAGAACCGCACTGAACAGAGCCGACTCCTCGCCGCCTGCACCGCCACGGATTTCAACGATAACATTTCGTTCATCGTTCGGATCCTTCGGCAAAAGCAGAATTTTCAAATCTTCCGCAAGATTTTTGATATTATCCTTAGCCTCATCAAGCTCAATCTGAGCAAGCTCTTTAAGCTCTTTGTCGCTTGTTTCCTCAAGAATTTCAAGGCTGTCTTTTTCGGTCTGAACAGCCTCTTTGTATTTACGATAGGTCAAAACGATTTCCTCAATCGACTTGATTTCCTTCATAATTTTCTGATATTCCTCGGGATTGCCCGCTACTGACGGCTGGTAGAGCCTTTCGGAAAGCTCGGAGTACCTTTTGTCAAATATTTCGATTTTTTCAAACATATATATCCTACTCCGTCAAAATTTTTTTAATATTTTTTTCAATCTTTGCACGGGGCGCCATAACCTCTCTGCCGCATTTTTCGCATTTTATCTTAAAATCCATTCCCACGCGCAGAATTTCAAAGGTTTTGCAACCGCATGGGTGCTTTTTTTTCATCTCAACTCTGTCGCCAACGCTGATATCCACAAAAATCACCCTCCTGCAAATTTTTTACATTTTTCTCATTTTGAATTTCTATGATTATTTACATCACTTTAGAGATGCAAATAATCTGCACTTAGATTATACAACAGAGATTTAAAAATATCAACCAATGCCGATAATTGTGAGAAATCCCGTGTATTCAAGCGAAAGGGCAACGGGAATTGAAATCAGCAGAGAAAATGCGCTCTGTTTTACATCCTTGAACAAAATTCCGATGCTTGCAAGCCAAAGTATAAATTCGGGGAAGTACAGAATTTTGAAATCGGCAAAGTTGAGATTAAATGCAAAGCAACAGAATATTGCTATGAGTACGGAAGAAATTCCGATTGCAAGCGCACCCCGTCCCCTTGCATACCAAATCAGAAATGCCAAAAACGGCGATACAACAGCAAGAATCAGCCACCTCATAAGGTACGGAATATCGGGATAAAAGCCTGCAAAAACACTTGTCCACACATAGTACCCTATTAACATTCCCACAAAAAACGCAAAAACATTAATTCCTGCTTTTAAGGGGGATTTGCTGAATACGGCAAGGCACACGGCAATCAAAATCCACGGTGCTGTTCTGCCCAAAAAGTTTGACAAATCTAGCCAATCGAGAAAGCTCGGCAGTCTGTTCAAATCAAGAAACTTTGCGACAATTCCCATGCCACCGCCAAAAAGCAGAGCAAAGAATGTTGTCATAATTTGTTTTGGTACGGACATTTTGCCCGATACCTTTCGGGTTTTATTCAAAAGTTTTAACATAAAATCCTCGTTTCATCTACATCAAAAGGACTTCTCAAAAAAGAAGTCCTCTTTAATCTTAATTATTCCGCACTGTTTTGCTCACCGAAAACCTTTAAAATTTCGTCCTTGTGAGCCATAATCGCATCGTAGCCCTCCTGAATGGTTTCGTCAACGCTGTCCATTGAGAAAAGCTGTGTATTTTCGTTCTTGATATCAATTGCAAGGTCAGCCATTTTCTTTGACTCTCTTGTGCCGTCAATTGAATAAACATCAAGCGCACGCCAAATAACCTTAATAAGACCGCCTAGGCCTGCGTCGGGATTGTAGGTCATAATATCAAAGCCGATTGCAAGAACCTTGCCGACGCCCATATCACGCAGAATTTTTACGGGCAAATTGTCCTTTGAACCGCCGTCAATAAAGTTGTACTTGTCATAAGGACAGGTTGTGTAAATTGCAGGAAACGACATACTTGCACGAACAGCAGTTTCAAGCGGAGCGCCTGTTATGTAGTGAATATGCTCGTTTTCAAGATTTTCTTCCTTGGTTGTAAAAATACATTCATCGGTTGTAAGCGTGTCAACCGTACAGATTGAAAGGTTAATCGGAAGATTTTCAAAGCCTGTTATTCCTTTTTCATTCATAATGTCACGGATAACATCTTCAATCAGTTCACCCGACTTGATGCCGTCTTTCTGAATCTTTTTATTTAGAATAAGCTGTGCAAGAGATTTGAAAATAAGGCCGTTGTCGATTTCGGCAAGAGTTTTCCAATGCTTTTTTGCAACTCTTTTCATTTCATCGGAATCACAGCCCATTGCAACGATTGCCGCCATTGCCGCACCCGAGCTTGTACCCGAAACATACTGCGGATGGATTCCGAGTTCATAAAGAGCCTGAACAGCACCGATGTGAGCAATACCTTGAAGTCCGCCGCCCGAAAATGCTACACCGATAGAATTTTTGCGATCAATTTTATCCGAATTCATTTTAAACACCTCTGTTAATAAAAACGATAAACGCTGCAATACGACTCGGTTTCAACAAAATAGTCGTACCAGTTGTAGAAATCTTCAAAGCTGTAATCAGCCTGAATAAGCTCATAATTCTTAAATTTTGTGTTTTCTGTTATGTATTTAAGCACATCATCTTTGTCTGCAAGGCGGGAAACATAAACCGTTACCTCGTCAAGTGACGCAAGCTTTTTGTCCGTTTTGAGTTTTTCCATGCTGTCGGTTTCCTGCTTATTTGTGTCGCCGTTAAACATAAATGCCTCGGCTAGCGAAGAAACCTTTCCGTTGGTGATAACTCCTCGTTTTTCGGCAAATTCTTCAAGCTCATCACCGAGAGTCGGAGAGAACTTTGAACTCTGAACAATCATTGTGCTGTCGTAGTTCATAAACTTGTCAATACACTTGTTCCATTCAAGCATTGCAGTTCCGACAAAAATGCAGTTGTCTGTCTTTGGCTCATAGAGATTTGTTTTGCCGTATGTGTAATAGGGCTTAACCGTAACAAACGCTGTGACTGACGCAAGCAAAATGCATACAGGCACGGCAAAGCGTATCTTCTGATTTTTGAAAAGTGTGAAAATTCTGATGAACGAGAATGCAAAAAGCATCGCAATCAGCGGTAGTGACGCCATAACATAGCGGTCGCTGTTAAACGGTGAAACAAGTGAAATGCCGATGAAATAGCAAACTGCCGGAACTACGGCAAACATCGCCTTTTTAGGAATTTTCACCTTTTTCACAAAACGGAAATAAATTCCGAATCCGATAACTGCGGCTGTACAAAGTCCGAGCAGCCAAACCTGATTGATGAACATATCCTTTGCAAGAATCTGAACATAGGTGCAAAGCTTGTAGAAAACATATGTCACAACCGTAATCATATCAAGCGCCGACATATCAAGCGAACTGAGTCCACGGTTGCCGCCGAGTACATTCGAGATTATGTACGGATAAATGCAGAGTGCAAGTCCTGCCCCCACAACAGCCGCAATAATGTACTTAATAAGGTCTTTACCGCACTTTTCCCTGATTTTGAACACAAGGAAAACAAGTCCCGTAAGTCCTGCAAAGAGGATGAAATAATACTGGGTAAGCACACCGCAAAGCACGGTAAATGCAAGCAGAATGCAGTCCTTTATGCCGACGGTGTTCTTTTTTTCATAGAGCTTTATGCTCATATAAACGAACGCAAGCACCCAGAAGGTAAGCGTTGCGTACATTCTGAGATAAATTGTCGTGGTAATACACGCAATACTCAGAGCATATGCCCCCGCACCGATCAAGGCGTAAAGATTGTTGCCCGTGATTTTCCGTCCGATTTTATAAAGCATAATCAAAATGCCTGCCATGGCAAGCACATTTATTGAATAGGCAAGCCATTTTGAGAACATGCCCGGAAAGAACGAACAGACCGTGTGAACAAGTGCGTAATAGAGAGGCGGATGCGACGCATCTATAATCTGATTTTCATATACCTGAGCATAGTCGAATCTGTCATCGGGCGACACGGCAAGATACTCGTTGAAATCCTCGGGACTGTTCCAACCGCCGTCAACATTAAGCTGTTTTGAGGAATTTGCAAGGTTATAGGTCAGTAGCTCGTCCTCATGAAAGCCCTGTTTTGCAAACATATAAACCGTGCTTATGACAAGGCTCACCGCAATAATAACCGCAAGAATTATTCTTGCCTTTTTGTTGTCGATTTTCATATAAAATTCTCCGTAATAATCAAAATTAAAATCAGCCGACAATTTTGTGCCGTTCAAACGGCAATTTTCGGCATTCCGTATTTAAATGATTATACCACAAATACGGTCACAATAACAATAGACTTTACAAAAATTTTGTATGTAATGCGTTTTCGGGCAAGCAAAAATGCCGACAGAAAAATCCGTCGGCACAAATGATTTGTAATATTTTGATTATTTTTTAGCAGTTGTTTTCTTTTCGGCAGGCTTTTCAGCTTTTACGGTTTTGCTTTCAGCCTTTACGGCAGTTTCGGTTTTCTCGACTTTTTCATCCTTTTCGACCTTAACTGCTTTTTCTGCTTTTTCTGTTTTTTCAGCTTTTTTCTCAACCTCAGCAGGAGCAGGAGTTTCCTCCTTAACTGCTTTTACTGCCTTTTTAACAGGCTTTTCGGGAGCGGGTTCGGCTTTCTTTTCAACCTTTTCAGCGATTGCTTCTGCCTTTGCAGACTTTGCTTCAACCTTTACTTTTTCTGCCTTGTCTTCCTTTTTCGGAGCAGTCTTTGCCGATTTCTTTGCCTTTTCGGCTTTAAGCTTTGCAAGAGCGGCGTCCTTCTTTGCCGTAGTCTTTTTCTTTACGGGAAGAGCCAGCTTCTTTTTAAGCTTGAAATACATAACAGCAAGCGGCGGAACTGTGATTTCCATTGAATAGTTGAGCTCGTGGTCTTTCTTCTTTTTAGCCTTGAGCTCGCCCTCGTTTCTGATTCCGCAACCGCCGAATTCTTCAGCCTCGGAGTTGAACACTTCTTCGTAAATGCCGTATTCGGGCACACCAACAACATAGTTATCGTGCTGAACAGGCTGGAAGTTACACACGCAGATGATTTCACTGCCGTCATAAGCAATTCTGCGGAACGAAATGATGCTGTTCTTGTAGTCATCAAGTGCAATCCACTGGAAACCGTCCCAATCATAGTCGTTCTCATGCATGGCAGGAACATCACGATAGAACTTGTTTGCCTCGGCAAAGAAAAGGTTAAGCTGACGGTGCTTTTCAAATGAAAGAAGGTCCCATTCAAGCTCCTCGTTCGCATTCCACTCGTCAAACTGACCGATTTCACTGCCCATGAACATAAGCTTCTTACCCGGGTGAGCCATCATATACGCTATGAAACCTCTCACACCGCTGAACTTCATGTCATAGTCGCCGGGCATTTTATTGATGAGAGAACCCTTGCCGTAAACAACTTCATCATGAGAAATCGGGAGCATAAAGTTCTCGGAAAAAGCATAAACCATGCTGAATGTAAGGGTGTCGTGGTGATAATTTCTCCACAACGGATCAAGTGAGATGTACGAAAGCATATCGTTCATCCAACCCATATTCCACTTGTAGTCAAAGCCGAGTCCCATATCCTTAATCGGATAGCGTGTAACATTCGGCCATGCCGTACTTTCTTCGGCAATCATCATAGCCTCGGGGTGGAACATATGTACAACCGTGTTGAGCTTCTGCAGGAAATCAACGGCAACAAGGTTTTCTCTTCCGCCGTATGCGTTTGCAATCCACTCGCCGTCTTTTCTGTTGTAGTCAAGATAAAGCATTGATGCAACAGCGTCAACACGGATACCGTCAACATGATACTTGTCAAGCCAGAACATTGCAGATGAAAGGAGGAAGCTTGTTACCTCATATCTGCCGTAATTGAAGATATATGTACCCCATTCCTTGTGTTCACCGATACGGGGATCTTCATATTCATAACAGCCTGTACCGTCAAATCTGCCAAGACCGTGTGCGTCCTTCGGGAAGTGGGCAGGAACCCAGTCAAGGATAACGCCGATGCCCTCTTCATGACATCTGTCCACAAAATACATAAGGTCTTTCGGCTCACCGTAACGGGATGTTGCGGCAAAGTAGCCTGTAACCTGATATCCCCAGCTGCCGTCAAACGGATATTCTGTAAGAGGCATAAACTCAATGTGAGTGTAGCCCATATTCTTAACATAAGGAATAAGCTCATCAGCAAGCTTGCGATAGCTGAAAACATTGCCGTCCTCATACTTACGCCAAGAACCTGCGTTTACCTCGTAAACATTGACAGGCATACTCTTGTGCGGATGCTCTTTTTTGTAATCGTACCACTTTTCATCATGCCACTCGTAGCCGTCAATCTCGTAAACACGGGATGCGTTGTCGGGACGAGTCTGGCAATGAAAAGCATAAGGATCGGTTTTGAGCCTTCTCTCATGCCACGGGGTTTCGACACAATATTTATAGCAGGCAAACTCCGGGATTCCCTCAATGAACAGCTCCCAGACACCGCCGTCCGAGATTTTGTACATAAAGTTTGCATCATTGTTCCAGTCGTTAAAATCACCGACCACCGAAACGGACAATGCGTTCGGCGCCCATACTCTGAAAACAACGCCCTGACGGCCGTCCCAGTTCACAAAGTGTGAGCCTAAAAATTCATAAGCACGAACAGATTCGCCCTGTAAAAACTGATCAAGCGGCGCTCTTTCGTCATTAATTTTAAAAGCCATAGTAACCCTCTTTTCTGCGATTGTAGGCAGTTCTTCAATAATACAAGTACAGTATAATATATTTTCACCAAATATACAAGTTGTAAAAACGATTTTTATGTAAATAATTTTGTCGGTTTGCCTGAAATATTGTCAGTTGCTGTGAAAATCGTTCCAAAAAATAGTCAGGGAATGCGTGTTTCATCCGTAATTTTTATTTTTGACACACTTATCCCATACTGTTATAATATACAATAACGAAAGCATAAACAAGCGACAATTACGCTACTTTCGTTGGAAAACCGACTAATTTTAAAATCAGGTGATTATCTTTGGACATAAGAGTTATGAAAAGCAAGAAAAGTATTTTTGACGCATTTGTAAATCTGCGTTCAAAAAAAGAGCTGCGCAAAATTACCGTTAAGGAGCTTTGTGAAAAAGCACTCATCAATAAATCGACCTTCTACACATATTATGAAGATATGTTCGACCTTTCGGACAAAATTGAAAGCGAGGTAGTTGACGGCATTGTAAGTACCATAAGCAATCCGCAGATGATGATTGACGAGCCCGTAAAATTTTATCGCAATCTTCTGGGTGCAATGACCGAAAACAAGGCACTGACAAACACGGTTTTTTCCGGTTCACAACATCCCAATCTTATAGTAAAGCTTTCAAAATCATTGAAAAATATGATTTTCGAGAACTGCCCGGAATATATAAACGATAAGAAATTCTGCACACTTCTTGACTATGCAATCTACGGCGGATACTATGCCTTTGTTGAAAATCAGGAGAACACAAACGATTATTCGGATGAACTTATTGAATCGGTTTCAGTGATTTCCGAGCATATGACAAAACTCATAAAAGCAAGCATTCCAGACCTTAAGAGCAATAATACATAAAAAGACTTTTTGTATATTTTTCAAGCTGTATTATTCATTAATTTGTGCAAAGTGCGATTTTTGTCGAACTTCAAAATATTTATTTAAAATCGCTGTCGATTGTGATAGAATATATTCGGTTTTATAAGAGAGAAAGGAGAGTCGGTCAGACTGCCGTTTAGGAGGCGTTTGAAGTCTGTCCGAAAAAGAAGTTATGGAAATTAACACACTTGATATTCTGAAGAATCTTGCCATAATCCTTGTTGCGGCAAAGCTTCTCGGTATTGTTGCCAGAAAGCTCGGCGCACCGCAGGTTGTGGGTGAGATTATTGCAGGTCTTATCGTAGGACCTTGTATGCTTAATTTTGTTTCGTATGACGGGTTCATCTCAGGTATGGCTGAAATCGGCGTTATTTTGCTGATGTTCTCGGCAGGTCTGGGAACGGATCTTAAAGAGCTTATCAAAACAGGACCTGTTGCCCTGCTTGTTGCGTTTGCCGGTGTAATCGTTTCAGTTCTCGGCGGTGCGGCTGTTTACCTTGGATTCGGCTTTGGTGACGGCGACCTTGCGATGCTTGAGGCTGTATTTATGGGAACAATCCTTGCGGCAACCTCGGTTAGTATTACTGTTCAGGCTCTTAAAGAGATGGGACACCTGAAAGGAAGGGTTGCAACAACAATTCTTTCAGCCGCAATTATTGACGATGTTATCGGCATCGTACTTCTCACCGTTGTAATCGGTTTCAAAAGTCCTGATGTTCAGCCTGCGTCCGTTTGCATCAACATTGTACTTTTCTTTGTTCTTGCATTTATACTCGGCTTTGCACTTTATTTTCTCTTCAAGTGGCTCGACAAGCTCTGGCCGCACTCAAGACGAATCCCGATTTTCGGTCTTGTTCTCTGCTTTGCGTGTGCATATTGTGCGGAAGAATTTTTCGGAATTGCAGACATCACAGGCGCATATGTTGCAGGTATTATCCTCTGTAACATCAAGGATTCACAGTACATCGAAAGAAAGATGGATGTCAGCTCGTACATGATTTTCGGCCCTGTATTCTTTGCAAGCATCGGACTTCAGACAAGCTTTAACGATTTCAACCTTTCAATGCTCTGGTTCTCAATTGCACTCGTTGCAGTTGCACTTTTGACAAAGGTTATCGGCTGCGGCGGTACGGCAAAGCTTTGCAAATTCAATATGCCCGACTCGCTCAAAATCGGCGTAGGTATGATGAACCGTGGTGAGGTCGGTCTTATCGTTGCCAAGAAGGGACTTGACACAGGTCTTATGGCGCCGCAGTTTTTTGCTCCTATTATTATTCTCATCATCGTTTCATCGCTTGCAACACCTATTCTTCTCAAGGTAGTTTACAAGAAATGGCCGGGTAAAGAAAATGAGGAGGCAGACAACCGTTCGGAAAAGCTTGCCGAAAACGAAAAGTATCTTACTCAGGAAGTTGTCGGTGCAACCTACAACATCACAGAAGATAATTTCAAAGATAAAAGCAAAGACGAATAATTTAATACAATAACCTAAAAGGACAAATGACAGTCATCAAGTCATTTGTCCTTATTTTTATTTATGCGGTTTTATTAATTTTTCTCAAACAGTGTTCCTTTAGTATAAATTTTGTTTGTGTTTTGATACATATAATCAAAAAGAATATCAAACACTTCTTTGTTTTTGTTATCAATCAAAGCGTATTCGGTAATTGAATTATCTTTGATAAAAGCAATGACCAATGTATCGTCAACACCTGTAACCGACAGTTTTTCGGCATTTTTGATTTTTAGATTTTCGACAGCTGTTTTTACATCATATGACGAATCAATAATCACATTATCCCAACTGTCTGCATATGAATCAAGCGAAATTCCCTTTTCGGTATTCTGAATTTTGCTTATTTCAGTTGCAATACTGTCGTTCGGCTTCAAATCGCCCTGTGAACAACCTACTGCAAACAGACACACAATAATTAACGAAATTGTCAATGCCAAACTTTTTCTCATTTTTCCTCCTTAATTTTTAAATGAAGAATTTGTTTTTATAAGTCAATATTAGAAATTGTTTTGGTCATTAAAATCTTCTGCACATGGCAAAAAAGCCTTGTCAAATTCACTTTTCGGCAAAAGCCACAGCTTGATGTACATTGCAATCGGTGATGCAGGAGGCAGAACTGTTATATTAAGCCCGTCAAATTTCAGCTTGCTTTCGTAATAAAAGCCCTTGCACGCACCCGTCAAAAATACGGGAATATTCATTGCTTTTGCTTTGTGACAAAAATCGTTCAAGGCCTTACCGTCTGTATTCAGCGTACCCGAATGGAATCCCTCAAGTAAAACGGCTTTTACATTTTCCGTAATTTCAGGATACTGCATACCGACCGTTGCGGAAATTTTCAGCACATTGCTGTTATCCGAAAGTCGGACGCTTTCATCAAAAGCAAACTCGCTTTTTAATGCCTTATAACGGGTATTCTTCACAAAAATTCCGTTCTGAATTTTTCCGTAGCTTTCGTCAAAAATGCTGTGCAGTTCGTCGCTGTATGCCGAATGTGCAAGCAGTCTTGACGCTCTGTGAATTGTCACGGGCAAATCAGCGTTTTTATACGAAACAAAAACACCTTTTCCGCTGCCTGATTTTATAAAGTCAATCGCACCGACAAAATTTTCAAAGCCGTTTGAACGGCTGTCATCAAGCGGATAATTTGCCGAAACAAACACAATCGGCACATTTAAGCCGTCAAAAATATAAGCAAGAAATGCAGAGGTGTATTGCAGGGTGTCCGTTCCGTGAGTTACAACAATGCCGTCATAGCTGTTCAAATCATAGCTTTGCAGACAGTCGGCAAGCCGGTTCATGTGACCGCCCTCAAGATTTTCGCTGAGGACGGTATAAGGCTCAGCCGTGTCAAAATCAACATCGCCGTACCTGTCAAGATACATCTGCGTGAGCATATATTTCTGCTCATTGTCGGGCGAAAGCACCTCGCCCTTACGCACACAGCCGATTGTACCGCCCGTAAAAACAACAAGAATTTTCATATACTCACCTCTTTTATATTCTGCGCTTAAACAAGTATAAATAAACTATTTATTTTCCTTGCCCGTGATTTTTTCGATTGTGATTTCATAAACGCCTGTCATACTGCCCGATTTCTCTATGCACCTTTTTCCGCTTTCGATAAATTCGGGAGCATATTTTTCAACAATCAGTTCAAGACCTCTGTTCTTGTTCTCAGCCGATTTTGCAATCGTACCGAACACAACCGCACTTTCGTATTTTGAAGTCAGTTTTGCACCGTCAATTCTGTTGTTTTGAACCGTGCAAAACGAAACCTTGTTGCTGTATTCAACATTTTTCAGTTTCAAACCCGAATTCGGAGCGCAATGGAAATAAATTTTGTTGCCCTCAACGGCAAAATTTACAGGCACACCGTAGGGATAGCCGTCCTCGCCGATTGTTGACAAAATGCCGTATTCACCGTTTTTAAGGATTTCATAGGCTCTTTCTTCGGTAGTTTCCCTGTCTTTTCTACGCATCTTTTCGTTCATTATTCAACTCCGATATCGTTCATAACCATGCCCGTAATCATCTTCGGATAGAAATATGTTGACTTCTGCGGCATCTTTTCGCCGGCGGCGGCAACATCACGGATTTCGGTTACTCTTGTCGGATTAAGCACAAACGAGCATTGGAACCTGCCGTTGTCAACGCCCTCAACAGCCTCTGAGAAAAACTTTGTGTATGTAAGGTTAATCTGATTTGCCATATTTTCCTTGTCAATGCCGAAAATTCTTTCAAGCACAAGTGAATGGAGAACGGTAACATCAAGCTGTCTTGACGGTTCACTCAATTCGGGAAGAAGCTTGTCCATAATGTCAAGACTTTTCAGCACAAGCCTGTACCATTTTCCGTTTCCGACATAGAATCCGAATGCCTTTTTGCCCTCGTCATAGAGCTTTGCAAGCTCGCTTTCCATATTGTCCGTACCGTTCATTTCGGTAACATCAAAATATTCCCTGCAGCCGTCAAGAACTTTTTCAACATTAAAGTCCGGCAAATCACGCACAAGGCGGTGTGTCGGGAATACAACAAGTCCCGGATGCTCCATGTCAACAAGGTAAATCATCTGATAATCACAGGGATCGCCAACCTTTGAAAGACCGTTTTCACGGCAGTAGTTTCGATAGTTTAGAGCGGTTTCATAGCGATGGTGACCGTCTGCAATGTAGAGCTTTCTGTCGGCAAAATCTGCACAAAGCTTTGCGATTACATTTTCATCCGTAACAATCCAAAGTCTGTGAGTAACACCCTCGCTGTCGGTAAATTCAAGCTTTGGTGCATCCTTTGACTCATTGTCAATTGTTGCAAGAGTGGTATGCTCGCTGTCCATATAAAGGGCATAAATCTGACTGAAATTGCAGTTTGTTGCCTTCATAAGATTAAGTCTGTCCTCTTTAGCCTTTGAAAGAGTGAACTCGTGCGGAAGAATGATTCCCTTTTCAAACTCTTCAATATGAACACGGGCGATGATACCCTTGATGCTCTTGCGTTCGCCGTAAGCCGTGAATTCTTCCTCATAAACATAGATTGCAGGCTTGTCCTCGCTCACAAGAACACCCCTGTTCCGCCACATATCAAGGATTTCTCTTGCTGTCTGATACGGATTTTCGCCCTCTTTCGGAAGCTCAAGCCGAATGATATTATACTCGTTTTCGCTGATATAGCCGAGCCTTTGTTCCTCGCTTATGATGTCATAAGGCGGACAGCAAAGCTGAGAAATTTCGCCTGCTTTTTCCGTGTTGTAACGCATTCCTCTGAACGCTTTTATTTCTGCCATATTAAAAACCTCCAAATTGTTTTTCGGTCAAGTGTATCTTCACCGTCCGTATAAGGCAATTATAACACAAGCAGTTGATTTGAACAAGTGAAAAGTAAGTTTATTTAAATTTACTGTGCAAAACCACAATGAATATTACGGCATAAAAATCATTGACAATCAAAGGAAAGTTTGATATAATATTTTTTGCGTAAGCTGATTACGATATTTGACATTGCATAAACATCTTGTCAAATGAAAACAGAATACGCGCCAATAGCTCAGTTGGTTAGAGCTACCGGCTCATAACCGGTCGGTCCGGGGTTCGAGTCCCTGTTGGCGCACCAAAGAAGAAAGTACCCAAACGGGTACTTTCTTTTTATTTTACCGTTATGCGTGAACAGGGACTCGAAGGCGAGCGTTAAGAAAACAGTCCGGCGGACTGTTTTTAGCGAGAGCGTTGATGAATTTTTAGCTTTGAACAAGCCGCAACAAGCGAGGTAGAATAACTTAGATAGATAAAACACCTGTTGGCGCACCAAAAAAGAAAGTACTCAAACGGGTACTTTCTTTTTTTGTTTTTACTCTATCTTTTTCCAACAATACTTTTTCATAAAATCTGCAATTACGGTTATATCTTCACCCTCATAGTATTTTACAAGCAGTCTTTTAAATTCAGGCACTTCCTTTTCAGGAATCACCAGAAATCCGCCACCGTGTGAAATAAGATAGTGATTTGCAAAAATTACAGAGGCACGCTTGTTACCGTCAAGAAATATTTGTGTTTTCATACAATAAAGGCACAACTTAATTGCCGTATTGATAACTTCATCACTTTCTTCTATAATTTCACGGATTTTTTCTTTTACATCCAACTCATTAGGCAACGGTGGAACATATGAAGAACCTCCGATAGTAACCGGAACTCCTCTAATTCTTCCGCCTTCCGCAAAAAATCCTTCATTAACAACTCTTGCTATATGGCTGAGCATATAGTAGTCGGAACGACTTGCTATTACATCACGATCCAAAATAAATTCCCATGCGTGTTTTAAATTCAAAATTTTCTGAACATCTGTTGCAGTCACACCGGAAATTTTACCGTTATCTATGATTTCTTCAGTTTGTGGGAATGATGTAGCAACACCCTCAAGGACAGCCTGATCATATATATTCATTTTCATATTTGCACGGGCAAACGCAATATTGTTTATAACATCAGAAGAAAGTTCATCTTCTGAATATCCCGCATTTGCAAGTTGTTTATCTATACTGCGAAGTTCTTTCCTGATTTCACGGGCTTCTCTGGCATTGCGGAGGAGCAAATTATATAATTCTTCCGTATATGCACCTACATAAGTTGATGTCTGTTTTCCTGCAACACGCTTTCTCACATAAAGATATTTTTCATTACCTCGTTCCTTAATTTCGGGAGTTCCGTCATACGGCATTAAATTTAACCTTGCATTAAGGTCAGCACGGCTTCTTAGTAACTCTTGTATTTCATTGTATTTTGCGGCCATTATAATTCTCCTTTGGGGTACATTCTCTTGTAAAAGTATAATACAATTCTCCCCAACAGTCAATGCACCTTGGGGAACATTTTTGCATTTTAAAGCCTAATTCGTTCCCCAATAATAAATTTCAAACATATTATATCCTACTCAAGTTCTTTTATGAAATCCATTAACACCAACAAATTCCAAAACAACCCTTATCTCACAAACGGATAAGGGTTGTTTTTATTCATTAATTTTACTCTTTTTAAATTCGAGATACTTTATATAGTCAAGCACATCGCCACATTCCTCTTTTGTAAATGACTGCGGAAGAGAAACAGAGCGAATGTTGCGGTTGAACGAGAGCGGTTCGTCAATCAGACCGATGAGATAGTCAACCGACACATTAAAAAGTTTTGCAATGATTATTTTTGAATTATCGTCGGGGTCACTGCGGTTACATTCGTAAGATGATATTGTGTAGTGCGACACGCCCAAAAGCTCTGCAAGCTGTGCCTGCGACACGCCGTGGTCTTTGCGAAGTTCCTGTAAGCGTTCACCAATCATAATATCACCTCATACCTTTAATAATTTAATTATAAGTATTTTGCGAATTATAGTTTGAAATTATGAGAAATTTTAGAATTTTAATTGACAAGTGTGAAAATCTACATTATAATTCTTATATAAGCTGTGAATTTTCACAGTAATTAAGGAGGAATTATTTATGTATTGTCAAAAATGCGGCAAACAAATTGCTGACGGAAGTGTATTTTGTCAGCACTGCGGCGCACAAATAGGAAATGTTGTATCAGATAATTTTTCTAATCAAAATGCAAATCAAAATTATAATGTACAGCATACCGAAAAGCATGAAGAACCAATAAAAAACAAAGAAGAATTTATTGCCGATTTCCGCGCAAAGCACCCTGAACGAATGGTATATATAGTTATATTTATTATTCTAGAAATTGTTTCAACAATCGTATTTATAATGAATGTATCATCTTATATAGATCATCACCGTGATGAAAATCTCACAGGTATGATGATTGCGGCATTTCTCGAAATAATTGCAATAATTTTTGCATGTGCAATTCAAAAAGTAAACGCATCGGCAAATAAAGCATTTGAAAGTTATATTACAAAAGAAAGCCGCGAAAAAACGAAAGTAAGTACAAAATGGCTGTGTCCGAAATGCGGAAATTCAAATTCTGCCAACATAAGATACTGCTCAAACTGTAGTTGTCAAAAGCCGAATTTTGAACCGATTTCAGCTCAAACCGATGTTTGGCAATGTCCAAAGTGTGGAAAGATAAATCAAAATTATGTCGGAACATGCGGTTGCGGCACAAGAAAGCCATAAAGCAACAGGCTGTACAGATTGCGTACAGCCTGTTTTTGTGTGGATATTAAAATGTAGCGGCGAACCGTGTTCGCCCGTTCGTATGCAACGCATACGATTGTACGCATTGCGTGCAAAATTGAATGCACAATTTTCATCACATCAAAAATTATGTGAATAAGCAAACAGTATCATCAAAGCGGGCGTCCGATGAACGCCCCTACTGTTTATACAAACAGTAACAATGCTACGCTCGGGCATAAATGTTTTTTAACATTACAAACTATCTACACGAATTGGGAACGGCGGCTCGCCGTGCGGGCGTCCGACTAACTCCGCTATATTTTCCGTTTTTCAATTTTTAACCCAATTTGAATCAATGTCCGTTCTCCGTAATTCTGATTGCAACGGCGGTGACATCGTCCTCACGGTCGGCTTTACGGTGCTTTACCGCCTCGTCAACAACAGCCTTTGCAAGATCCTGGGTACTGCCCTCATTCCATGTGCGAATAAGCTTTTCCAGCCACTTGTCATCGCCCGTAATTACACCGTCTGATACCATAACAATCATATCCCCCGTTGTCAGATTTACCGTGTCGGTTGAAAATTTTATACTGTTGAGAATTCCTGCAGGGAGCGACGGCATTTCACGAACCGTTACCCTGCCGTTTTTCTTTACAAATGTTACGGGTGCGCCTGCCTTTTTGAAGGTGGTTTTGCCGGTGTAGAGGTCAATACTTGTGACATCAACCGTTGAAAGCGATTCGTCCTCGCTTTTCACCATGAGGGCGGAGTTCACAATTTGCAAACAGCTGTCGGCTGAAAGTCCTGCCCTTAGCAGTCTTGTCATAACGGATGCCGCCATATTGCCGTCAACGGCGGCTCTGCCGCCCGTACCCATACCGTCACACACGAGCGCATATGTTTTGCCGAAACCGTCATTGAAATAATTTATGCAGTCACCGCAGAGCTTACCGTTGTCGGCGGTGTGCTGGTCGCTTCCGATTTCAACATCAAACACGGGCATTTCGCACATTGCAATACGGATTCTGTTGCCCTCACGGCTGATTGTCGGCAGGTCAAATCTTCTTCCGCAGCAGCGTGAAATCTCACGCATAACCTCGCCCTTGGATAGCTTTTCGGACTTATTTGAGAGCGTAAGCTCCACGCTCATTCTTCCGCCGTTTGACACAAGGCAGATGCACTCCTCAACAATTGCACCGAGGCTTGTGAGGGCGCTGATTATCCGTTGTGCAGATTCGTTATCACACCGCATTGTGTTGCGAAATTCATCAGCCAAATCGTGGAGAATATCGCCAATTCCCGAAAACTGCCCTGCAACAACACTCCGCACATCGGTAATTCTTTGTTGTGCCTCAAGCGCCGACTGATATTCACGGTAGTTTGCGTTCATTGAACGGGCAATTTCGCCTTTTTTACAGCAGTTTTTTACAAAAGATTTTTCAACATCTCTTTCGCCTATTGTGCCGTTCGATTCAAGATACTCTTCAAGCCTTGCGAAATCGTCACGGGTGACACCGCCCTTGTGTTCATAGCAGTACATTTTCAGTCCGCAGGTTTCGCAGACTTCATTTCTTGTACCCTCACAAACAGCATCAAATGTGGGCGAATAGAGCTTTTTCATCTTTTCGGAAACCTTTGAAACATCGTTTTTCACATTGCCGACCGCCTTTGAGGCAAAGTCGAGTCGCATAACAATATTTTTTCGCAGAGCCTCTCCGAGCGATGTGTTTTTGTCGCTTGAAAACACGGGCGAAATCACATTGCCGACCTCTTTCGGAAGAACCATAAACACCGCACTTGCGGCAAGGCTTTCAACAAGCACACCCGACGGTGTTCCGAACTGCGAACCGAACGCAAGGCACATCACACCGTTGGAGATTACAAAGGCAATCGCGCAGCCCAATTTTCCGAGCTGAGAAAAAAGCCCAGCCATAAGTCCTCCGAATGCAAAACCTCCGCAAATGTAGCCGTTCTCCCTTGACGCAATGCTGAAAATCGCCCCTGTTGAAATTCCGCTGATTGCACCGCCCGTAACCGAGCCGTAGCGTGAACAGAGCAAAATGACGAGCATTGCAATAATTCTGCCGAGCGAGATATTCTGCCACGCAATACTGCCGAAAGCCAGAATCAGGATACACCCCGACATAACCACGCTTGCGGTTTCCTGTTGCGAAAAAACTTCAAAACTTCTGTTGTCGCCTGCGAGGTGCAGTGCTGTGCTGATAAAATATGCCGCCGCACCTGCAATTACCGCCTCGGTTACGCAATCGGCAAAGGTTGTCAGCGTGCTTGTGCTTACGAAAAGCAATGAAACACCCGTTGCAAAAATCGGAACAAATGCCACAAGCGGAGCAAAAACCTTGCTTTTTGTAACTTTGTCAAGATCACCGAGCAGCCACCGCAGCCCGCCTATTGCCGCCACAACGGCAAGGTAACGAAAGCTGTCCGAGGGTTTGAGCAGGACATAACCGAATGCCGTGCCTAAGAGTGATGACAAAAGATACTTTCTCGGAACTGCCGCCGCAAATGACGCCCCGAACGGTGCAAGGCTTCCGAGAACCGCTCCCCGTGACACCAAAATTCCGCAGAGCAGACAACCAGCGTTTGTGAGCATTTTCCGCATAAAATCGCCCTGAACAGCGTCCTGTCTGCGAGCCAAAGTAGTTTTTGCTTCCATAAAAATCAACATCCCTTTAATGATTTACTTCTTTTTGTATTTTTATTATAGGATATTATGGGTAACAGTTTTGTCTTTTTGTGAATGAGAATTTTTATATTCTTTTGTAGAAACAAAGCTTTGAAAAAACTTAATAAAGTAATTACGCAAAAGATTGTTCAACATTAAAAAAAGCCGTTGTTAAAATTCCGATTTTGCATTATAATGGAGTAAACCAAAGTGAAAGGACAAACAAAATGATTATAATGTCAGTTGACCTCGGAAAAGCACGCACAGGCATTGCCGTATGCGACAAAACCGAGTTTTTAGCGTCGCCATATACGGTTATTTTTGAAAAGTCACCGAAACAGTTGCTTGAAAAGGTGTCAAATACAGCCAAAGAAACAAAAGCCGAGCTTATTGTTGTGGGACTTCCGAAAAATATGGACGGCAGTGAGGGCGAAAGCGCACAGAATGCCAGAGCGTTTGCCGAAAATCTGAGCAATGAAACAGGCATTGAATGCGTTATGCAGGATGAGCGTGGAACAACAATTACGGCTCACAATTTTCTCAACACCACAAATACAAGAGGAAAAAAGCGTAAAAATGTCGTTGACGAGGTTGCCGCCACAATAATTCTTCAGGATTATCTTGACAAAAGAAAATCGGGCTTAAACAAATAAAATCATAAAAGATTTACCCTTCCGATGATTTCGGAGGGGTATTTAATGTACATTTTGAGAATTTTGTTAATTATTGTAATTATTTATGGTAAAATTTTTTTCGGAGATTTGATCTCTGATTTTACTTGAGAGAGGGATTCTATGTTTTGTCCGAATTGCGGAAATCAATGTCCTGACGGAACAAAATTCTGTCAGTCATGCGGTACACCGCTCACAAACAATCAACAGCAAAACACTCAGCCTGATTTTAACAATCAGCAGGCTAATTATCAGCAGCCTAATCAACAATATCAACAGCCAAATTACAACCAATATCAGCAACCGAATCAGTATCGGCAACCGATGTACAATCAACCGTATCAGCAGTACCCACAGTATCCCGATAAATTCAACGGACATCAGATGGGTTGGTACAAATTTCTGATTTACTTTGCACTTTTTGCAGGTGCGTTCTTTAATGTATGCTATGCTATTTTGTACATGACAGGCAGTATTTACGAAACCGAGCAAATTGATCCGCTTACCGTATATTCACTTTATCCGGGTGTAAAAGCGGTTGACATCGTGTATGGCATATTGCTTCTTGTACTTGCCGTTTTTATGATCGTAACCCGTTTTCAGCTTTCAGGATTGAAAAAGAACGGTCCGAAAATGGTTGTTGCACTTTACGGTCTTAATATTGCCATTGCAATTATTTATGCCGTTTTAATTTCATGCACAACAGATTACATGGCATTCGATGCGTCAACAGTCGGTCAGTGCGTTTTACCGATTGTTATGGCAATTGTCAACAAGGTTTATTTTGACAGAAGAAAAGATATTTTCGTGAATTAAATTATATTGAAAATTTTATAACCTAAAATTCAAGCACGCCGCAGTTTTTCTCACTTGAAACTGCGGCGTGCTTTTAAGTTAAATGCTTTAGTACTTTTAAGTACTATAAAATCATTGTATCACCCATTTATGATAAAGTCAATAGTACCGATAGATACTATACAAGGTGATAATATGTATTTTAAAAGACTGCGTGATTTGCGAGAAGATCATGATATGAAACAAAGTGAAGTTGCCGAATATTTAGGAATTCAGCAGACGGTCTATTCACGCTACGAAAGAGGATTTCAGTCAATTCCCGTTGAGCATTTAATTAAACTGGCTGATTTGTACAAAGTTTCCACAGATTACATTCTCGGCAGAAAATAGTTACAAATTAAAAATTAAAGTCGGGCAACGGCGAGCCGCCGTTCCCAATTCGTGCAGGCAGTTTGTAATATCAAAAGCATATTATGCCCGAGCGTAGTATTGTGATTGTTAGCACAAATCTGTAAACAACTTTCATATAAATAAAAACGGTCTTGTAACAATGTTTTGCATTTTGCAAACTGTCTTTACGGACGAAAAAAATACACGGTATGCACCATTTGGCACATACCGTGGTTTTTTTATACATTATATGTTTTCAGTTAAATCAGAAGTCCATAATTTCATCGTCTTCAAGAGCAACGATAACATCGTCTGTATCGTCATTCTCAACGATTTCTGCCTCAGAATTACTCTCAAGCTGAACATCTGCATATCTCTGCATACCTGTACCTGCAGGGATAATCTTACCGAGGATAACATTCTCTTTAAGACCGACGAGCGGATCAACCTTACCCTTGATAGCGGCATCTGTAAGAACTCTTGTTGTTTCCTGGAATGATGCGGCTGAAAGGAAGCTGTCTGTTGCAAGAGCGGCCTTTGTGATACCGAGGAGGAGCTGAGTGAATGTTGCCTCACGAAGACCTTCTTCGCCGTTGGCAATACGCTTTTTAATCTGCTCATTCTCGTAAAGAACTTCGTTCTTGTCGTAGGTCTGACCTGACATAAAGCCTGTGTCGCCTGCGTCCTCAACCTTAACCTTACGCATCATCTGACGAACGATAACCTCAATGTGCTTATCGTTGATTTCAACACCCTGTAAACGGTAGGTACTCTGTACTTCCGAAATAAGGTAGTTCATGACTGCCTCGGGTCCGAGAATATCGAGTATATCGTGCGGATTAACAGCACCATCGGTAATCTTGTCACCCTTTTTGATGTGGTCGCCGTCAAATACCTTTACACGGAAACCGAAAGGAATGAGGTAAGCTCTTTCTTCGCCTGTTTCCTTGTTAAAGATAACAGCGTGCTTTGCGTTTTTGATTTCTTCAAAACGAACATCACCGTCGATTTCACTGATGATTGCAAGGCTCTTTGGTTTACGAGCCTCGAAAAGCTCTTCAACTCTCGGAAGACCCTGTGTGATATCTTCGGCAGATGCAACACCGCCGGTATGGAATGTTCTCATTGTAAGCTGTGTACCCGGCTCACCGATTGACTGAGCGGCAATAATACCGACAGCCTCACCGACAGTAACAGGCTGACGGTTGGCAAGGTTAGAACCGTAGCACTTACGGCAAGCGCCGTGTTTTGCACGACATTCAAGTACCGAACGAATCTTGATGTGGTCAACACCCGAATTAACGATGATGTCAGCCTCTTTGTCGCCCATCATAACATCCTTTGAAACAAGAACATTACCGTTAGAATCGCAGAAGTCATCAAGGAGATATCTTCCGATAAGACGCTCGTGGAGTCCCTCGATAACATTCGATTCGCCTGCTTTGATATCAAAGATTTCAAGACCTTCTGTAGTACCGCAGTCCTCTTCACGGATAATAACTTCCTGTGATACATCAACAAGACGGCGGGTAAGGTAACCTGAGTCGGCTGTACGAAGAGCTGTATCGGCAAGACCTTTACGAGCACCACGAGATGAAATAAAGTACTCCAAGATGTTAAGGCCTTCACGGTAGTTAGCTCTGATAGGAATTTCGATTGTTTTACCTGATGTATTGGCGATAAGACCACGCATACCTGCAAGCTGTCTGATCTGGCTCATACTACCACGGGCACCTGAGTCAGCCATCATGAAGATTGGGTTGTAGCGGTCAAGGTTTTTCTGGAGGGCGTCGGTTACATCGTTAGTAGCCTTTTCCCAGATACGAAGAACTTCTTCGTAACGCTCCTCGTTTGAACGAAGACCCATCATAAACTCATCACGAATAACATCAACTTCCTTCTCTGCCTCGGCAATAATCGCCTTCTTCTGAGGAGGAATAACTGCGTCACAAACGGCAACGGTAATAGCACCCTTTGTAGAATACTTATAACCCTGCGCCTTAATGTGGTCAAGAACAACGCTTGTTCTTACCGGACCGTGAATTTTGATACATTTATCAATAATCTTCTTAAGACCCGATTTACCGACGAGGAAGTCAACCTCAAACTTAAATCTGTTTTCGGGGATACTTCTGTCGATAAAGCCGAGATCCTGAGGAATAGGATTGTTAAAGATAATCTTACCGATTGTTGTGTCTACAATACCGGATTCGATTTTTCCGTCAATTTCAAGCTCACGGCGAACCTTGATTTTTGAATGAAGCTCAATGACGCCTGTCTGATAAGCCATCATAACCTCATCAACATCACGGAATACCTTTCCTTCGCCTCTCTCACCGTCCTTATCAAGCGTAAGGTAGTAAGAACCGAGGATCATATCCTGTGTAGGAACTGTAACAGGCTGACCGTCAGAAGGCTTGAGAAGGTTGCCTGCTGCGAGCATAAGGAATCTTGCTTCTGCCTGTGCCTCTGCCGAAAGAGGTACATGGACAGCCATCTGGTCGCCGTCAAAGTCAGCGTTGTATGCTGTACAAGCGAGCGGATGAAGTTTAAGAGCACGACCTTCAACAAGAACAGGCTCAAATGCCTGAATACCAAGGCGGTGAAGTGTTGGAGCACGGTTGAGGAGAACGGGGTGTCCCTTGATTACAACTTCAAGTGCGTCCCAAACATTGTCCTTTGCACGCTCAACAGCTTTTCTTGCTGATTTGATATTCTGCTCTGCTTTAGTTTCAACAAGGCGTTTCATAACGAACGGCTTGAAGAGTTCAAGTGCCATTTCCTTTGGAAGACCGCACTGATACATTTTGAGTTCAGGTCCTACAACGATAACCGAACGGCCTGAGTAGTCAACACGCTTACCGAGAAGGTTCTGACGGAAACGGCCCTGCTTACCTTTAAGCATATCCGAAAGTGACTTGAGGGCACGGTTGTTAGGTCCTGTAACGGGTCTGCCTCGTCTGCCGTTGTCGATGAGTGCGTCAACGGATTCCTGAAGCATTCTTTTCTCGTTGCGGATGATGATTTCAGGTGCGTTAAGCTCAAGGAGCTTTTTAAGTCTGTTGTTACGGTTGATAACTCGGCGATAGAGGTCGTTAAGGTCACTTGTTGCAAAACGACCGCCGTCAAGCTGAACCATAGGACGGATATCCGGCGGAATTACCGGAACAACATCAAGAATCATCCACTCGGGACGGTTGCCTGACATTCTGAAGCTTTCAACAACATCAAGTCTTTTAAGGAGTCTTACTCTCTTCTGTCCCGATGCAGTTTCAAGTTCTTCTTTAAGTGAAGCGGAAAGAGCATCAAGGTCAATCTCGGCAAGGAGCTTTTTGATTGCCTCGGCACCCATACCTGCTTCAAAGTCGTTTTCATACTTCTCACGCATATCATTGTACTCACCCTCGGTAAGACACTGATACTTTGCAAGGTCACGGCAGTCGCCGGGATCTGTTACGATGTACTGTGAGAAATAGAGTACATTCTCCAAAAGCTTGGGAGAAATATCAAGCATAAGGGCAATTCTTGAAGGAATTCCCTTGAAATACCAAATGTGTGACACGGGAGCGGCAAGCTCAATGTGTCCCATACGCTCTCTTCTGACCTTTGAACGGGTTACTTCAACACCGCAGCGGTCACAGATTTTACCCTTAAAACGGATTCTCTTGTATTTACCGCAGTGACATTCCCAGTCCTTTGTCGGTCCGAAAATGCGTTCGCAGAACAAGCCGTCTCTTTCAGGCTTGAGAGTACGATAGTTAATTGTCTCGGGCTTTTTAACTTCGCCGTAAGACCATTCTCTCATCTGCTCAGGAGAAGCAAGTCCGATTTTAATTGAGTCAAAAACATTATTATCTATCATTGCATTTCCTCCTTACATATCGTCACTGCCAAAGTCATCGTTGAAATCATCCGATGTGTAGCTGTCCTCTTCAACATCGGCAAGTGAATCGTCAAACATATTGCCTTCTTCGCCGCCCTCGTCAAGAGTGTAGCCGTCCATTGATGTCATTACATGGTCTTCTTCAAATTCCGGATTTGTTGCATCAACAATATCCTCGTCCTCATCAAACTTCTGCTTAATGTCAATTTCTTCACCGTCAGAGTTAAGAACACGAACATCAAGTGAAAGTGACTGGAGTTCCTTAATAAGAACTCTGAATGACTCAGGAATACCCGGAGCAGGAATATTCTGACCTTTAACGATAGCCTCGTAGGTCTTAACACGGCCGACAACATCGTCCGACTTAACTGTAAGAATTTCCTGAAGTGTATAAGCAGCGCCGTAAGCCTCAAGTGCCCAAACTTCCATCTCACCGAAACGCTGACCGCCGAACTGGGCTTTACCGCCGAGTGGCTGCTGTGTAACGAGAGAGTAAGGACCTGTGCTTCTTGCGTGGATTTTTTCATCAACGAGGTGATGGAGCTTGAGGTAGTACATATAACCTACTGTTACAGGGTTATCGAAACGCTCGCCTGTACGGCCGTCAACAAGCCATGTCTTACCGTCCTCGCTGTAACCTGCGTCTTTAAGACACTGGAAAATGTCCTGCTCATGAGCACCGTCAAATACAGGCGTCATAATCTTCCAGCCAAGTGCCTTTGCGGCATAACCGAGGTGAACCTCGAGAACCTGACCGATGTTCATACGAGAAGGTACGCCCAACGGGTTAAGTACGATATCAAGCGGAGTACCGTCAGGAAGGAACGGCATATCTTCCATTGGAAGAATTCTTGAAATAACACCCTTGTTACCGTGACGACCTGCCATCTTATCGCCTACGCTGATTTTTCTCTTTAATGCAAGGTAAACTCTTACAACCTTGTTTACACCTGGCTGGAGTTCGTTTCTGCTGTCTGCACGGGTAAACACCTTAACATCAACAACAGTACCGCATTCACCGTGAGGCACACGGAGAGATGTATCTCTGACTTCTCTTGCCTTTTCACCGAAGATTGCACGAAGGAGTCTTTCCTCGGCTGTAAGCTCTGTTTCACCCTTTGGAGTTACTTTACCGACAAGGATATCGCCTGCTTTAACCTCAGAACCGATCTGAATGATACCGTCCTCATCAAGATACTTGAGAACATCTTCACCGACATTCGGGATATCTCTTGTAATCTCTTCGGGTCCGAGCTTTGTATCTCTTGCCTCTGTGTCATATTCTTCAATGTGAATTGATGTATAAACATCATCACGAACGATTTTTTCGTTGATAAGAACAGCATCCTCGTAGTTGTAACCTTCCCATGTCATAAAGCCGATGAGAGCGTTCTTACCGAGAGCAACTTCACCGTTTTCGGTAGCGGGACCGTCTGCGAGAACTTCACCCTTCTTAACTCTCTGTCCTCTTGACACGATAGGACGCTGGTTGATACATGTACCCTGGTTAGAGCGGAGGAACTTGATAACCTCAAAGTCCTGAACTCTGCCCGAGTCATACTGTACACGAATGTTACGAGCGTCAACGCTCATAACGATACCGTCTTCCTCAGCGAGGATACAAACGCCTGAGTCTGTACCTGCCTTGTACTCCATACCTGTACCAACGATAGGAGCCTCACTGCGGAGGAGCGGAACTGCCTGACGCTGCATGTTCGCACCCATGAGAGCACGGTTTGCGTCATCGTTTTCAAGGAACGGAATCATAGCCGTAGCTACAGATACAACCATCTTAGGAGATACATCCATAAAGTCGAATCTTTCGGGAGAATACTCTACGAACTCGTCACGGTAACGACCTACGACTCTTGAATGAACAAATCTGCCGTTTTCATCAAGCGGTTCGTTAGCCTGTGCAACAGCGTAGTTATCCTCAACATCGGCTGTCATATAAACAACCTCGTCGGTTACAACGCCTGTTTCCTTGTCAATTTTACGATAAGGAGCTTCGATAAAGCCGTACTTGTTGATACGGGCAAATGAAGCAAGATATGAGATAAGACCGATGTTAGGACCTTCAGGAGTTTCAATAGGACACATTCGGCCATAGTGTGTGTAGTGTACATCACGAACCTCAAATCCTGCACGATCTCTTGAAAGACCGCCCGGACCGAGGGCTGAAAGACGACGCTTGTGGGTAAGCTCTGCAAGTGGGTTACCCTGATCCATGAACTGTGAAAGCGGTGAAGAACCGAAGAATTCTTTGATTGCCGCTGTTACGGGACGGATATTGATGAGTGAGTTAGGCGAAAGCGACTCCATATCCTGTGACTGGGTTGTCATTCTTTCTCTTACTACTCTTTCAAGACGAGAGAAACCGATTCTGAACTGGTTCTGAAGAAGTTCACCTACGCAGCGGATTCTTCTGTTGCCGAGGTGGTCGATATCATCTGTATTACCGACACCGTGAGCAACACAGTTAAGGTAGTTGATTGTTGCAAAGATATCGTCAACCGTGATGTGGTTAGGAACAAGCTCATCTGCACGGCTTCTGAGCATTTCCTTGAGGTCATCCTCATTCTCGCAGGAATCAAGAATTTCGCAAAGAACATCAAAACGAACATTTTCCTTGATATCACACTCTGCTTCTGCGTCAAAATCAACATAGCAAGCGATGTCAACCATACCGTTTGAAATAACCTTAACGATTGTTTCATCGGCAGCCTTTACATAGGCAATCTTAACACCTGCGTTTTCGATTTCAAAAGCCTTTTCCTTTGTGATTTTTTCATCACGAAGAGCCATAACCTCGCCTGTGCGTGGGTTGGCAATCGGCTCTGCAAGAACCTGACCTTCAAGACGGTTTGCAATACCGAGCTTTTTGTTGTATTTATATCTGCCTACTCTTGACATATCATAACGACCGGGGTCAAAGAACAGGTTGTTTATGTGTGTTTGCGCACTATCAACTGTCGGAGGCTCAGACGGACGGAGCTTTTTGTAAACCTCGATAAGACCTTCTTCAACATTTGAAGCGGCATCCTTTTCGATAGTAGCTCTCATTCTTTCATCGTCACCGAAATAGTCGAGAATTTCGGCATCCGAGCCAAGACCGAGTGCTCTGATAAATGATGTAACGGGAAGCTTACGGTTCTTATCAATACGAACATAAAAAACATCGTTTACATCGGTTTCATACTCAAGCCATGCACCACGATTCGGGATAACTGTTGTTGAATACAGTTCCTTACCGGTTTTATCGTGATCCATTTTATAGTAAACGCCCGGGCTTCTTACAAGCTGTGAAACGATAACACGCTCAGCACCGTTGATAACGAATGTGCCGCTTGCGGTCATCAGCGGGAAATCGCCCATAAATACATTGCTCTCTTTGATTTCACCCGTTGACTTGTTCAAAAGTCTTGCGGTTACTCTGAGAGCAGCTGAATATGTTGCATCACGAACCTTACACTCAATTACGCTGTAGTTCGGGTGATCAACATCAAGTGTGTAGTCGATAAAATCGAGAACAAGGTTGTCCTGATAATCGGTAATGCCCGAAACATCTTTAAATACTTCTTTAAGACCTTCGTCAAGCAACCATTTGTATGACGCTTTCTGAATGTCGATAAGATTAGGCATATCAATTACTTCATCGATTTTACCAAAACTCATTCTTTCGGTGTTGCCAAGCTTTACGGGTTTGACATTAACCATAGGCGTATCACTCCTTAAAAAATCTATGAAACGGGGCAAGCGGTACTGAAAATCTGCTCATAAAAAGCTCTTGACACAAAAGGATTTTTGTGATAATATCCCCTTGTCAGATAAAGTTTTTTGCTGATTTTCCCGACCTCTTCGGTACATATCCCCATTATGGTACATTTTATTATTCTATATTGAAATAATCAATAAGTCAAGAGAATTTTCGGATTTTTTTCCGATTTTACTGACTTTTTTATATTTTTACAGATTTTATTTCCCGAAAAGAAAAATAATTCTTTTCGGGCTATTTTTTACACTCCAATGCAACGCCCGACACGGTGTATGGTTTTAGATCATGTAACGATAAGACACAAAGAGCGATATATGCACTGTAACATTTGCTTCCATATATAAAAATCGGGTGGCAGCGATTTGCTGTTCTGCAAAACTGTCACCCAACATTTTTATTAAATCAGTCATATTCTGATTTGAATTGTTTTTTCAGATAATCTTTTATTCGGCTTATGCCTGATGGCATATCAAGGTTGAATAGTACAAATACAAACAACGCAAATATACAACCGCCTAAACCAAGCCAAAATGATTCAACCATATCTGCGGAACAAAAAATAAAGATTACAAGCGACAAAAGCAAAAAGGTAATTTCCGGTAGGGCGATACCTATAATTCTATTTCCTTTTTTCGTTTTGAATACTCTTCCGTAAAAATATGGACGCACCATTGACTGATACCCGTGTTTGTCCTTTGTACCGAAATTGTAAAACAGACAAAGCAAATTTTTTCGATGCGACACCCAGTTTATGCCAAGGTCATAGTCCACATACTTTCGCATATATTTTACATTTCTTTTTGAACTGAGTATTCTTTCAATTTCAGCTGTGCTGTAATCTGATTTAATATTTATAAACATAGCTTTGTACTCTTATTTCCCCATATCATCATATCTGTCCAGAAACGAAACTTTATTATCGCCTTGTTTATATGAAATAATCGTATCGAGGTTGACATTTTCAACGCTGTGGAAAATGTTGCTTTCAATCTGGGGATTGATTTTCTTTAGATTTGCGATAAGCTGTTTGATTTCCTGTCGTTTTGAGCCTGTGTTGCTGTTCGGGGAACAGGTTGTGCAGGTGTCCGTAAAACGGCACGCACATTGAATGAAATTCAGCTTGTTGTAATCTCGCCAATGCTTGATTTCAGCCTCACGAACGAGGTAGAGAGGGCGGATAAGTTCCATTCCCTCATAGTTTGTGCTGTGGAGCTTCGGCATCATCGTCTGAACCTGACCGCCGTAGAGCATACCCATAAGGATAGTTTCTATAACATCATCATAGTGATGACCGAGTGCGATTTTGTTACAGCCGAGCTGCTTTGCCTTTTTGTAGAGATAACCTCTCCTCATTCTTGCGCAAAGGTAGCAGGGATATTTGTCAACATTGTAAACAGAATTAAAAATATCTGTTTCAAAAACAGTTATAGGAATGTTCAGCCTGCGGGCGTTGCTCTCGATTACATCACGATTTTCAACGCTGTAGCCCGGGTCCATTACAAGAAAAACAAGCTCAAACGGAAATTTATTGTGCCTTTTCAATTCCTGAAAAAGCTTTGCCATCAGCATCGAATCCTTACCGCCCGAAATGCAGACGGCAATTTTATCGTTCGGCTCAACAAGCTTGTATTCAATGATCGCCGCAGTAAATCTGCTCCAAATCGTCTTGCTGAACTTTTTGCGGATGCTTTTTTCAACATCGGTTGCATAGTCCTCATTCTCGAATTGACTTCTCAACCAACTGTAATAACCGCCCTCAAGATTCACGGCATTGAATCCGTCATCACGCAGATTTTCTGCAAGCTCGTCACTGATCTGACCGCTTTTGCAACAGAGGACAACAAGCTTGTCTTTTGGCAAAAGTGAATTATCCTCTTTGATTTTTGCAAGCGGAATATTCTTTGCACCGTCAATGTGACCGTATTCAAACGAAATTTCATCTCGGATATCGACAAGAGTATATTCCTCGTCAAGCTTCCTCACCTGTTCTATTGTAATCTGATTGTTTTCCGATTTAAACATTCATAACCCTTCAATCTCTGTTTTTGCTGTTTTTTATTGCAACAATTGTTATATCGTCAAATTGCTCCGCATTTTCGGTAAAGTCCGTCAAAGCGTCATAAACTCCGTCACAAACACCTTTTGCAGTCTGTTCGGCATTTTGACAGGCAGACACAAGTCTATCGTTGCCGAAAAATTCATTATCCGCATTTGTTGCCTCATTCACACCGTCGGTGTAAAGGCAAATTATATCGCCGTTTCCAAATTCAGCGTTGTTCACAACATATCTTGCATCATCAAACACCCCGAGCATTATACACGGCTTACATTCTAAAAATTCAGCCTTGCCGTTGCTCACCGCAACAGGCTTGTTATGGCCTGCATTTATGTACAAAAAGCTGTCGCTGTTTTTGTCAAAAATCACGGCGAATGCAGTTACAAACATTCCCTCGGGATTTGACGAACAGAGTTCCCTGTTGATTTCTTCAAATGCCCTGTCGGGTTCTGCATTTTCGGTCATTTTTTCGTGGATAAGAGTTTTTGCAAAAGCCATAAACATTGCCGCCGCAACGCCCTTGCCCGACACATCGCCGACTACGGCACATATTCTGCCGTCAGGCAATGCAAAGCAATCGTAAAAATCGCCGCCTACCTGTCTTGCAGACTCCATTCTTGCCGAAACATCAAAACAATCGGCAAAGACAACATTCTTTTCTCTCGCAATTATTCCGTACTGAATCCGCCTTGCAACCTCAAGCTCGGTTTCATTCTTAGCCTTTTCACTCGCAAGGGCGGAATTTTTTTCAACATAAGTTTCTACATCGTGAGCCATATCGTTGAAATAATCAGCCAAAAGCTGAATTTCATCGTCAGAGCCGAGTTTTATCGGCACAAACGCTTTCTTTGTATTTGTGCCGTCAGCCTTGTCGGAAAAGTATCCTCGAATTTTTTCAAAAATCAAAAGTATCGGATTATACATCTTTTTTCTGACAAACCGCATTACAAGCAAGAATACAATTGCCAGCACAACAAACAATGCAAGAACTAGCATTGCAGTATAGAAAATGATTTCCGTATAAATCTGCGTCAGCGAATAGTCCGCACCGATTAATGCAACAGGCTTGCCGTCCTTGCCTTGAATCGCTGAAAATGCCGTGTAAAAACTGCCGAAGCTGTCGTTCTGATATTCGTAAGCCGTGACAAGGTTAGGATTTTCCCACGCCTCTTTTTCAGCGTCCCACAAGCTGTGGTCAACCTCTGCGCCTGCACTTCTCACATTTAAAACATTCTCTTTTTCGCTGTCATCATCGGCAACAGTAATAACATATGTAACCTTGTTTTCGTCAAAATTTGGAATGTAAATGTACATATATTCAAGGTGGTTCGTCTGACAAATCCACCTCAAGGTCTTAACGGCTTTCCGATATTCTTCGGAATCGGGATTATCAAGCAATGCGTTTATATCACAGCGTTCAAAAGTTTCTGTTGCAACCTTTGACGCACTTTCGGTCAGTTGTCGTGTAAACCGCCTTGTGCGCTGAATGTTTTCAATGCAATTGAGCGTACCCGAAACAATCACCGCCAAAATAAACAGCACAAGTATGTGAAAGAAAAGCCTTTTGAAAATCGACTTTTTGACTTTTATTTTGTCGATTGGTCTTTCGGATTTTTTCATTAACAGTCACCGCTTTCTTTCCACACACTTTTTCATCTTGTATTTTAACACGAATGTATGATAAATGCAAAACATAATAAATGTCATAAAGTAATTGTCAACCCGTAGCGGCGGTCAGTGACCGCCATTTGTTTCGGGTTTGCGGCATTTATAAAATTTGTTTTGGCATACAATTTCTGCCTTTACCTGCGGTCGCAAGGCTACCCCTACAAGTATACATTTACTTTCATATAAAGCAATATAAAGCAAAAATTGCATCAATGCCGTATTCGGGCATCTGATGCAATTCCTTTATCCGAGTATCTTCTCGAATAGATAGCGGTGGCACACCGCCGACCACAATTTTCCATTTTCAATTTTCCATTTTCAGTTAAGCAAAAACAGCCGACTGCTTTGCAATCGACTGTTTAATAATCGGATTATATATCAATTACCATCTTGCGTCAAGTTCGGCTTTGGTGGCTCTTTTTTTCTTTCTTGCGACATATCTTGAATATCTTGAAAGCTTTCTGTCACGAAGGAAGAATACAAAAGCGATTGCGCCGAGGATAACTGCAACAAGCACAAACCAAAGACCTACATTTGCGGATCTCTGAACTGCGGCAACAAGAGTCGGTGTGCTTGCGGCATTTGACTTTGCAAGAGCCTTGTCGGCAGATTTTACGGACTGAACGGCAACGCTTGACGCTGTGTCCGAGTAGTTCTGATTCTTTTCATTTGAAAGAATGAACTGCGATGCACCTGTTGAAGAAGGCATCTCAATCGGAGCGGCTGAAACCGCCGGAGAAACCTCACCGCTTACAACCTCTGTTTTGGGGTTTGCAACTGCATTGTCGCTGAACAGTGCGTTGTATGTTTTCTCATCAACAATACCTGTTGAATCGAGTGAATTCTGATTCTGGAAATTTGCAACGGCCTGCGCTGTATATTCACCGTAGTAGCCTGTTGCATCCATTGCAAAGTAGCCAAGCTTTATAAGCTGCTGCTGAATTGCAGTTACTTTATCGTTTTCGTCACCGTTCTGATACTGAACTGCCTCTGTTACAGGCTCTGTTGTTGCCTCTGTGGGAGCAGTTGTTTCTTCTTCGGGCTTGTCCTCAGTCTTTGTTGTTGTATCGGCTTTTGGAGCTTCGGGAGCATTCTCCGAATAAAGTGTATTTCTCGAATCGCCTGCAATACCGTCAACTGTAAGACCTGCGGCTTTCTGGAATGCCTTATAAGCCTCTTCTGTTGCGTCACCGAAGTAACCGTCAACTGCACCGTCATAATAGCCGAGGTCAGCAAGTCTTTGCTGAATCTTCTTTACCTCAGCACCCGATGAACCGTTCTTGTAAACACTCGGTGTGTTGTTTGAAGATGATGAGCTGCCTGATGAACTTGAAGAGCCTGATGAGCTTGAACCCGATGAACTGCTTGAAGAAGTGTTTGAAGGAGTCTTGCTCGATCTGCCCTGTGAGTCAAAGTAATATGTAGTACCGTCAATTGTTCTTGAAGTATTTACAATGTACTCGCCGTTTTCGTAGTAGTAGTAGCTGCCGTTAAAGCTTTCCCAACCGTTTGTTACATATGAAACTGCGGCAAGCTTGAACCAGTATGTCCAATTGTTATAACCGCCGATTGCCTCATAGCAAACACCGTATTCATCACCTCTTGCGTCAACCTCCATACCGTTGCCGACATAAACACCGACATGACCGGGACGCCAAAGTCCAAGACCGTGAACATTAGGAATGCCTGCGCTTACCGAACCTGTTTCAGTAGCTGTTTCAAGCTGTGGATTACCGCATCTTTCGCCGCCGGCATATGAATAGATAAGACCTGAACAGTCAACCGCTCCGGGAGTTGAACCGCCGTAAACATATGACCATCCGCTGTTGTAGGCATTGAGTGCCCATTCTGCAAGACCTGCACCCGTGCCTTTTGCACCGGCAGAAAATGAAGAACCGAATACGCATACACTTGAAAGTGTGAGAACACTCAGAATGATTGCAGTAATCTTTTTTATTCTCTGCATCGTTAATTACCTCCATTTTTATCAGAGAGTCAAAGCTCTTACAGAAAAATAACGACCGACTCAAAGTACAGTCCGTTTTAATCTGTACGAAAGATTTGACCGAAAAATTGTTACCAAATCTGACAGTAAATTACAAATCAGGTTACACCTTGATAACAACATTGTAACCATTATAACATCACCCTTTTAAAAAATCAACCCCAAAGCCCGTATTTTTTGCTAATTCAGAAAATTTGATGCAGTTTCACTCACAAAATCTTCATTTCAAGCACCAAAATAAAGCGAATTATTACAAAATTTGTAACCTTTTGTAATATTTACAGCGTACCGTCAACATAAATTTCGCATCAAAAAAGCAGCTCCCGCACCAAGCATTTGGAGCGGGAGCTGCTTTTATTCGGTTTCCGTAATACAATTATGAAAAAAACAGAGGAGAGAAAATTTCAAAATGAAATTTTGCTGAGTAAAATATGAATTAAAAATTACGGCATTACTGGTATTCGCAAACACTTGCCCATTTGAGAAGGAACTCTCTCTCTTCGGGCTTGCCCTTAACAGACTGTGATGCGGCTACAATCGGGAGCCAGCGGTCAACATATTGACGGGCTGTGTCGGTCTTTGTGCAGTAAAGCTTCATATACTTTTCTGCAAGCTCTTCCTGATGATTCAAACGGAACAAGAGGTAAGTTCTTGCGGCATCGGCTGAACCGTTACCCTGCGTTGCGTGTGACCAGTCAATAACATACGGTGTACCCGACTCGTCAATAATAATATTACTAGGGTTGAAATCGCCGTGACAAACCTTTGTGTGGTTCGGCATACCGTTAAGACGGGTTTCAAGCTCATATCTTGTTGTTGCGTCAAGGTCGGTTTCGCTGATTTTGCGTTTCATCTTATCCTTGAGTTTGTTAAGCAACGGTGCTTTTTGGCTGAGGATTTTAACCTGAATGTCAACAAAGAGATTGAGGTATTCGTCCTCTTTTTCGGGATGCTCTGCCATAAGCTCCGCAAGAGTTTTGCCCTCGATAAAGGTGGAGATAATTGCCCATTTTCCGTCAATCTTTGTAACCTCTTCAATTTTCGGAATATTGAGTCCTGTTTCCTCAACTCTTGCCTGATTAAGAGCCTCGTTAAGAATATCTGATTTCGGATAACACTCGTCAAAAACTTTGGCGGCAAGCGCACCGTCTTTATAAACTACCTTGTTCTCTCTTTTTGCAAGAACTGTATCTAATTTCATAATAAAGCCCCTTTCGCTTTAAAATATTAAAAATTCATCAAGCAATCTTTCATTGCTTCGGTTATATTATACAACAGTTTCAGGGGTTAGTACAGTGTAAAAATAACAAAATAATTTTAATTTTCTTTGTGCATTTAGCAAATACAAATAAAATATTTTTTACCTTTCAAACAAAAAGAGCAAGATATTTTATGCGAAGTGCATAAAAATTCGTTAAACTTTTAACTAAATATTCGTGAAATTTTTAACATTCTTTTGTACATTGTGCATAATAGTTTGTAATATTAAAAGCATATTACGCCCGAGAGGAAGGTTTAATTAAATGTAAAATTGAAAATTGAAAATGGAAAATTGCGGTCGGGCAGACAGTCTGTAATGTAAAAAAACATATTATGCCCGAGCGTAGCATTGCAATTGTTCGCACAATCCTGTAGGGGCATTCATTGGACGCCCGCACGGCGAGCCGCCGTACCCAATTCGTGCAGATAGTTTGTAAATATCCAAAAACATATTATGCCCGAGCGGAAGTTTATTTAAATTGAAAGTTGAAAATGAAAAATGGGAAATTGCGGTATTATCCATATACAACAAAACACCCTACCACGGGGGCAGGGTGTTTTATAATTATGCATTACGAGATAGATTAAACAGTCTCGCTGTTGTTGCCATAGTAAGCATTGAGGTACATCTGCTTGATTTCCTTGAAGAGCGGATATCTTGGGTTTGCACCTGTGCACTGGTCATCAAATGCCTGCTCTGTCATAGCGTCAAGACGGTTGAGGAAGTCCTCTTCGTCCGGAACATAATCCTTGATAGAGTTCTTGATGCCGACTCTTGCCTTGAGGTCGTTAACAGCCTTGATAAGGTTTTCAACGCTCTCTGTATCGTTCTTGCCGCCGAGGCCGAGGTAACGAGCTACTTCAGCATAACGAGCGAGTGTGTGCGGGTGATCATACTGTGGGAATGTACCCATCTTAGCAGGAACTTCTGCTGAGTTGAATCTGATTACCTGCTCAAGCATAAGTGCGTTAGCAATACCGTGCGGTACATGATGGAAAGCACCGAGCTTATGAGCCATTGAGTGACAAACACCGAGGAATGCGTTGGCGAATGCCATACCTGCCATTGTAGCAGCGTGAGCAACCTTCTCACGAGCAACAGGCTCGTTCATACCGTTGTCATAGCAAGCAGGGAGATACTCGAAGATAAGCTTGAGTGAACGGAGTGCAAGACCGTCTGTGAAATCTGTAGCCATCATTGAAGCATAAGCCTCAAGTGCGTGAGAAACAGCGTCGATACCTGATGCAGCTGTAAGTCCCTTAGGGCCGCTCATCATGTTGTTAGCATCAACGATTGCCATTTTAGGCATAAGCTGATAGTCAGCAAGCGGATACTTAACGCCTGTATTCTGGTCTGTGATAACTGCGAAAGGAGTAACCTCAGAACCTGTACCTGATGATGTTGGGATAGCAATGAAGTATGCCTTCTCACCCATCTTCGGGAATGTGTAAACTCTCTTACGGATATCGCAGAAACGCATAGCCATATCCTGGAAGTCAACTTCCGGATGCTCATAGAGAACCCACATAATCTTGCCGGCATCCATTGCTGAACCGCCGCCGAGTGCGATAATGCAGTCAGGCTCAAACTTACGCATAGCCTCTGCACCCTTCTGAGCTGAAATAAGTGATGGGTCAGGCTCAACATCTGCGAATGTTGTATATGTGATGCCCATTTCATCGAGCTTGTCTGTGATTGGCTTTGTGTAGCCATTCTTATAAAGGAATGAGTCAGTAACGATGAATGCTCTCTTCTTACCCATTACATCCTTGAGTTCCTGAAGAGCTACAGGCATACAGCCCCTCTTGATATAAACCTTTTCAGGTGCTCTGAACCAAAGCATATTTTCTCTCCTCTCGGCAACTGTCTTAATATTGATAAGGTGCTTGCAACCAACATTCTCAGAAACAGAGTTGCCGCCCCATGAACCACAGCCGAGTGTGAGTGAAGGAGTAAGCTTGAAGTTGTAAAGGTCACCGATACCACCCTGTGAAGAAGGTGTGTTAACAAGGATACGGCAAGTTTTCATTCTTGATGCGAACTCGTCAATCTTTGCTCTTTCGTTTACAGCGTCAACATAAAGTGAAGATGTGTGACCGTAACCGCCGTCAGCAATAAGATGCTCAGCCTTTGCAATAGCATCTTCAAAATCTTCAGCCTTGTACATAGCGAGTACAGGAGAAAGCTTCTCGTGAGCAAACTCTTCGCTGATGTCAACTGATTCTACCTCACCGATAAGAACCTTTGTTTCCTCAGGAATTGTTACACCTGCAAGAGCTGCGATTGTAACAGGCTTCTGACCAACAATCTTAGCGTTAAGAGCGCCGTTGATGATGATAGTCTTTCTAACCCTCTCTGTCTCTTCCTCGTTAAGGAAGTAGCAGCCACGAGCCTTGAATTCCTTCTTAACTTTGCTGTAAATCTTCTTTTCAACGATAACAGACTGCTCTGAAGCACAGATCATACCGTTATCAAATGTCTTTGAGTGGATAATTGAGTTAACTGCGAGTAAAATGTCAGCTGTTTCATCAATGATAGCAGGTGTGTTACCGGCGCCAACACCGAGTGCAGGCTTACCTGATGAATAAGCAGCCTTAACCATGCCGGGGCCGCCTGTTGCGAGGATGCAGTCAGCTTCCTGCATAAGTGTGTTTGTGAGTTCGAGTGAAGGAATATCAATCCAGCTGATGATACCCTCCGGAGCGCCTGCCTTAACAGCAGCTTCAAGAACAACCTTGGCAGCCTCAATTGTGCTCTTCTTAGCACGGGGATGCGGGCTGATGATGATACCGTTTCTTGTTTTAAGACAAACAAGTGTCTTGAAGATAGCGGTTGAAGTTGGGTTTGTTGTAGGAATAACGGCAGCGATTACACCGATTGGCTCAGCAATCTTCTTAATGCCGTAAGCCTTGTCTTCCTCAAGAACGCCGCAAGTCTTAACATTTCTGTAAGCATTGTAAATATACTCAGATGCGAAGTGGTTCTTGATAACCTTATCTTCTGCAACGCCCATGCCTGTTTCTTCAACAGCCATCTTAGCGAGCGGAATTCTCATCTGGTTAGCAGCAGTAGCGGCAGCAAGAAAAATCTTGTCAACCTGCTCCTGTGTGTAGGTAGCAAAAATTTTCTGAGCTTCTCTTACTCTTGCAAGGGCAGCTTCAAAGCTTTCTGCGTTATCTACGATAGGATACTCTTTTGTACTCATTTAATCTACCTCTTATCTTGCATAATTATATTAGATTCAGCAAAGCTGAAAATGATATCAAATTAATTTGCCTCAATTACTCGGCTTTCTCGGCAGCCTTACCGCTTGCCTTTGTTGCCTTTGTTGCCTTTGTTGAAGAACTGCCTAAGTCAGCCTTGAATTTAAGGTTGTTTTTCTTAGCATAGTTCTGGGCATATGAACCGCTTGCTCCGTGGATTGTAACTTCCTTACTGCATTCAGCGAATACATTGTCGGGAATACTTGTAATACAAGCCGGAATTGTGATGTCTGTAAGCTCACGCGACTGATAAAAAGCATATTCATCAATCTTTGTAAGCTTGCCGCTGTCGGGAAGAACAACATTGTTAAGTGCCGCACCCGAAAAAGCTCTCGGTCCGATTTCTTTGAGTGTACTCGGAAGCTTGATTTCTCTTAACTCAGAGCAGTTAAAGAACACGCTGTTGTTAAGGATTTCAAGACCTTCGGAAAGATTTACCTTTTTGAGGCTGTGACAGCTTGAAAAGGCATAATCTTCAATTTGCTTGATACTTGACGGAATTGTTACTTCCGTAATTTTGGAGTCATTGAACACGCTTGCACCGATTACGGTAACTTTGTAGTTCTTGTAGCTTTCGGGAATTTCAATAACCGTGTCAGAACCTGTGTACTTTGTAATCATAAGTTCTTCCTTATTGATAATGAAAAATCCGAAATCTCCGTTTGTAAGGTCAGGCTCTGTCGGCTCAACCTTGTAGCCGGGCTTACTGCTGTTTGATGTGTTGTCGTCACAACCGCATCCTGAGAGTCCGACCGCTGCTGATGCGCACATTGTGCACGCCATCAGAAAGCAAAGAATTCTTTTCATTTTTCTGGATCCTTTCAATCGTTGTTTCAGAATTTAGCTACTTCTCGATTGATTCTATTTTATCATCTTTGTTAAATATTTGTCAATGTTTTTTTGACCATTTTTCTACTTTTATCGGGTTCAATAATAATTACAAAAAGATTACACACTTATTGTTGCACTTCTCACAAAAAAGATAAAAATCCCGTAAAATCCGCTGTTTTTTGCGGTAAAAAATGTAAGAAAAATCCTCAGAAACTGCCGTTTTCGGCATATCATTGACGAATCAATCGACCAATGTCATATTTTCACAATAGGCGTTGTAAAATCAAGACCGCTCCTTTTTGGAATATCATACGCAAGTGCCGAAATATCGTAGGCTAAAATGTCCTTTTCAAGCAATGCCTTTGTGTTGCCGCCTGTTCTGATACCGTTGCTTGCAGAGGTGACAATATTCAGCCGGCAGTCTTTGAGCAATTCCGCACCCTCGTTTGTAAAACCTAAAACACGGACATACTCAATCGGGATTTGCGTATGAGCTTTTTCAATTCCGAGCAATGCACAGGCGAGTATTCTCCGTATGCGTGCATGAGTGTAGCGCTTTGTCTTTACAAGGTCGGCAATTTCTGACGAGGTACTGCAACGCACTGCCGCATCGGCAATTCTGTTTTCAAGCCCCTCACCCACATCGGGCAGTTTTGCAATGTCCTCTCTTGTCATAGTACGCAGGCGGTACAGCAACGGTCTGTCAAGATTTTCGGGAAATGTGATTTCATCGGGAATGTACGGAGCGTACTTCTTCGCATTTTCGCCGTTACGCAACATTTCTCTTATGTGTGACGCAGACGCAAAGCCCTCGCCCGCAATTCGGCTGTCGTGTGCAACACCTGTTCTTGCAACCGAGAACGGCTCAATATCGGTACCGTTCAATGCCTTCATATACTCAACGCCAAGAATATTGTTCGGTTCGCAAAGTACGGACGAAATCTCATCACCGAAAACCGTTTTGACGGCGTTTTCAAGTTCACGGGGGTAGTATCCGCCGTTTTTCATTCCGTCACGCACAAGAGCCTGTACCCTTTCATCACAAACAGCGTTTGCGGATTTTTTGAGCAGTTCGCAGTCACCGCTTTCACTGCCGAAAGCAAGGTAATTTGTGCAGTCAAAAGCCGACGCAATCGCAACACCTGCCTTTGCAAAGCCCTCAGCCCCCGAAAGTGAGAACACAACGGGCAATTCAAGCACCAAATCCGCACCGTTTTCAAGGGCAGATTTTGCACGGACAAATTTGTCGCACACGGCAACCTCACCACGCTGGGTAAAGCTGCCGCTCATAATTGCTATGACCGGCTCTTTAAGCACATTTTTTGCACTTTCGAGCAAATATTTATGACCGTTGTGAAACGGATTGAATTCGCAGATGACAGCTGTTGCCATAACTATTCCTCCGAAGCCTTTATTTCGCATACATATTGTAAAAAACACTTGAAAACATACATAATTTGGAGTATCATATGTATGTGTGACCTGTCAATTTTGAAAAGTCTTTTTCTGATTTACATTATAGTATAAAATATGACGACAGGCAAATATATTTCTTATATTTTAAACTGAAAACAACTACCAAAGGGGACGATTGTAATGAAAATTCTCGTAATCAACGCAGGCAGTTCCTCGCTCAAGTACCAGCTTATTGATACTGACAACGAGGCAGTTCTCGCAAAGGGTAACTGTGAAAGAATCGGTCAGAACGGTGCTTTCATTGGTTTTAAAACACCCGACGGCAAAAAAATCAACCGCAAAACACAGATGCTTAATCACACTCAGGCTTTTGAGGCTGTTAAAAATGCACTCCTAGATCCCGAATACGGTGCAATCAGCGATTTGTCCGAGGTTTCCGCCGTAGGTCACAGAGTTGTGCAGGGCGGTGCGTACTTTGACAAGTCGGTGCTTGTAGATAACTCGGTAATCAACAAAATCAGAGAGCTTGCTCCTCTTGCACCTCTTCACAACCTTGCACACCTTCAGGGCATCGAGGCCTGCACAAGAGTTTTCGGTCCGAAAGTTCCGCAGGTTGCGGTTTTTGATACTGCTTTTCACCAGACAATGCCCGAAAAAGCATTTATGTATGCAGTGCCTTACAAATATTATGAAAAGTTCGGTGTAAGAAAGTACGGTTTTCACGGCACATCTCACCGTTATGTTTCCGAAAAAATGGCTGACCTTATGGGCAGAAAAAAGGAAGAGCTCAAGCTTATTACCTGTCACATCGGCAACGGTTCTTCAATCACAGCCGTAAAGGGCGGCAAGGTTATTGACACTACAATGGGACTTACTCCTCTCGGCGGTTTTATGATGGGTACCCGTTCAGGTTCACTTGATCCGTCTGTTATCACATTTATCGCTGAAAAAGAGCATCTCACTCCCGAGGAGATGTCAAAGATTCTCAACAAGGAATCGGGTCTTTTGGGCATTTCGGGCGTTTCGTCGGACGACCGTGATGTTTGTGCAGCCGAGGCAGACGGCAATATGAGAGCTCACCTTGCTCACGAAATGCTTTACTACCAGATTGCAAAGTACATCGGCAGCTATTATGTAGCGCTCGGCGGTTGTGACGGCATCGTATTCACGGCAGGTATCGGTGAAAACCAGCCTATGCTCCGTGAAAAGGTTTGCGACTATCTTGAATGCCTTGGCGTTAAGTTGGATAAGGAATTTAACAAGCAGGCTACATGCGGTGTTACAGGCACACTCTCAACTCCTGATTCGGCAATCAGAGTTGAACTCATTGCAACCGACGAAGAAATGGTTATTGCAAGAGATACAAGAGCCATTGTTGAGGCACTTTAATTGAAATAAATCTGCCACGCAGTAAATATTACATAAGAAAACAGGTTGTCAGTTGACAGCCTGTTTTTTGTTTATTGATTATTCCACAATTACGGCGAGCCGCCGTGCGGGCGTCCAATGAACGCCCCTACAGCACAACAGTTCATAAAATTAAGAATCCGCAACTGTTCCGTCCGTCACGGTGTCGCTTGTGTCCCTGAATAAAAGTGTAATGCACCAGATTGCGGAAAGTCCGACAAGGATATAAACAATACGGCTTATAATTCCTGTCTGTCCGCCGCAAATCCACGCAACAAGATCAAACTGAAAAATGCCGACACTTCCCCAGTTGAGTCCGCCGATAATAAGAAGCGTCAATGCTATTTTATCAAGCATTCAAAGTCCTCCTTTGTATTTGCTGAAAATAGTATTGACGCAATTTTTCGTTTTATTCAATTCAAATCAGAATTTAATCAACAATGCAAGGAGCAAAATCAGCACTCCGAGGAAAATTACCGCACCGCCGATTATTCTTGTGATTTTTACGGCTTTCCGAATTTTGAATTTTGAAATCATATTTTCCGTGGGAAACGGAAGAATAATGAGCATAATTCCGAGAATCACACAGCTTGCAAGTGCGACGGTAAGACCAACCTCTCTTGCAAACGAGAGCATAAAAAGTCCGATTGGAATTCCGAACACACAAATCATATTGATTACCGCAAACAGCTTGCCGAAACGCTCGCCCTTTTCGTAAAATTTATTTGCTTTAATATGACACTCATCATCACAATACTGGTCAAAATACGATATCTGTTTTCCGCAGAATTCACATTTTTTCATGGACACACCTCGTTGTTTCATTTTAAATCGTTCACGGAATATTTTAACACACAAATCGACATATTTCAACTTGAACAAATGTACATTTTCGGGTATATGCTTTGTTGAAAAAATTTTTGCAATGTGGTATGCTGAAAAGAGGTGATTTTATGGAGAGTTTTTTCGTTGCGCTTAATGCGGTTCTGCCGATGTTCATAATGCTTTTCATCGGTTTTCTTGTGAGAAAATTAAAAATTTTACAGGACAGCTTTCTGCCTCAGCTTAACAAAATTGTTTTCAATGTATTTTTCCCGTTTTTGATGTTCAATAACATCTACGGCTCGGATTTTTCAAGCGTTTTCAGCCCGAAGCTGCTTGCCTTTGCGGTTATTGGCGTGTTTACGATTTACTTTTTATCAATCGGGTTTACACTCCTTGTTGAAAAATCAAATTACAACCGCGGTGCGATGATTCAGGCGATTTACCGCAGTAATTTTGTCCTTATGGGACTTCCGATTGCGGCGAATATTTTCGGCAAGGATAAGCTTGGTATGACAGCCGTGCTTGTTGCCGTTGTTGTTCCGATTTACAATATGCTTGCCGTCATCACGCTTGAAATTTTCAGAGGGCAAAAGATAAATGTGCTGAAAATTTTAAAAGGCATTGCCAAAAATCCTCTGATTATCGGCTCTGTGCTCGGACTTTTGTCTGTTGCGTTCAATATAAGCCTTCCGGAAACAATTGACAAAACGGTTTCGGATATTGCGGCGGTTGCAACTCCGCTTGCGCTGATTGTACTCGGTGCGTCTGTCACATTTGACAGCATAAAAGGCTGTTCACGCAACCTCATAATCTGCATAATCGCAAGACTTGTTGTCGTGCCGGCACTTTGTCTGGGTACGGCGGCGCTTATAGGAATCAGAGGAGTTGACTTTGTGTCGCTTATCGGACTTTTTGCATCTCCGTGTGCGGTTTCGTCATTCACAATGGCTCAGCAAATGGACAGCGACTTTAAACTTGCAGGTGCGGCGGTTGTGTTCACTTCGGTTTTAGCGTGTTTCACGATGTTTTTGTGGATTTTCTTCTTCAGACAGGCAGGTTTCTTTTGATAATCTGCATAAATTTCAGACACATGATTTATTCAATGTGTAAAGTTAAACGATATTATTACTATCAATAATAAAAAACAGCATAACAGTCTTGACTTTTATTACTATTAGTGTTAGAATACTCGCATAGGGTAACAGTTTGCAGGAAATGACTTGAAATCCTGCAAGGTTAAGCTGTTACTTTATTAAACAGCTATTTCCTTCTTTTTTTATTATTTTGTGGGCATAAGAAAACGGAGTGCGTATTGCACTCCGTTTTCTTTTATACGAATTTTCTGAATATAACAAAATAATTGCAACACCGTAGCATCCGCCCATACATTTAAACGCAACTTCTATATATACAAAAACAGTCGGGCAACAATGATTTGCATTTTGCAAACTGTCTGCCCGACCGTAATTTTCCATTTTCAACTTTCAATTTAATTAAACCTTTCGCTCGGGCATAATATGTTTTTATTATTACATACTATCTTCCCGAACCGGGTGCAGCGACACGCTGCCGATCAATCTGTTTTTTGATTTTGTCAAAGGTTACACCGTATTTTTCGGCAATGTCTTTTGCATAGCTTACACCTTGAGGCGGAGCGATGAAAACCTTGAACGAACGCTGTCCGTTTTCGACACCTGTTACCAAACTTTCAATCTTGCTGTCACCCTTTACGGTTGTGTTCACCTCGTCAAGATTGCGAGCCAAATCGTGCATATGGGTATTAAAAATCGCCCTTGTGCCGAGATATCGCATTGATTTGACAACATCACGGGCAATGTACAAGCCCTCGGCAACATTGGTTGTTGCAAGGCTTTCGTTGAGCAAAAGCAGACTGTAACGGCTTGCCGAGGAGAAAATTTCGGCAAGTCTTTTGCTTTCTTCACCGAGTCTGCCAAGGTCAACGGTATCGTTTTCATCGGCAGGAAAATGCGTAAAAATGCTGTCGCATGGGCTGAATTTCATCTGCGTTGCAGGAACATATATTCCGTTCTGAGCAAGCAGAAACGCAAGTCCGACCGCCTGAGTAATCGTAGTTTTACCGCCACGGTTCGGACCTGTCAGAATGTAAATTCGCCTGTCATCGTTAAAATCAATATCGTTTGTGACAATATCCAAATTCTCACCATTTGCCGATTTTATGCCGAGTTTGAGGTTGTAAACATCTCTAAGACAGCAGTTTCTGTCCTCTTTCGGCAAAACTTCTGCCTTGCACAGCGGAAGATTTTTCTTTTTCATCTTATCACAAAGCTCTGCAAAACGAATATAGAAAATGATTTCGGGCATAAGCGAAACGAACGAGTAGCCGTTGACATTGACATATCTGTTGAGCATTGATTTTATGTCATTTACGGTTCTGCGGAGGATATCGGTCACAACATTTTTGAGTGCGTCAGACATAGGATCTGCGCCGGTCAGCGAGCTGTTCATGGTGCGGTTTACATCCTGCTGAGCGCCCACAACAAACTGTCCCAGCCCGAACTGCGAGGTTGACGGATTGGACGGATGAAAGCTTAAAAATCCCGAAACATCGTTGCCGTGGTGCAGTTCGCTGTCACGGTTTGTAAACTTCATAAATCTTTTGAGAATACCGCTGTCGGTAAATTCTTTGTCATTGAGTGAGATTACACCCACACTCTTTGGGCGGAGCAAATCGTCAAGATTCACACCGAGTGTAATGCTCTTGAGCTTTTGAGCCTTTGCAAGCGTATCTATTATATCCTTTTTTAGTTCGGGGAAACCGCTGTCATTGTAAATTGACTGAACATTTTTCTTGAGCTCAAGCAGTCCCTGCGACTTTACTTCAATTGTTTCAAGCGTGTTTTTTATTCTTGTAATGCAATCGACATAACCGTCCATTTCACGAAGTCGGTTTACAAGCTGCCACAAGGAAGATGCCTCGGTATCCTTTTGAAAGCGCTCAATTTCACGCAAATCGTTCAGCTTTACAAGAAGTGCGGATAGATCATCACGAAGTTTCGGAAAACGGAGAAAATCCTCAAAAACATCGCAACGATATTTTATAACTTTCTCGTCGTCCGTAATATTTATCAGCAGCTGCTTTATGCTGTTGCGTTCATACTGCTCTTTTGTGAGAGCGTCACATATATAATCAACCGACAAATCATTCAGCGCCTCTTTGTTGAGAGTTCTGTAGGATGCATGTGAATTTGTCGGGTGTAATAAGCTGAATTTTTCCATAATTCACCGCCGAAAAAATTTGCCGTGTAACGGCTTTAATTGAATGATAGCACAAAAAATTTTTGTTTTCAACCGAGAAATCGAAAATTTGCACTTTGGCTGATTGTGTGATATCATAGCTTTGGAGCAGATTGCTCTCAAAACCAAAATAACGGTCGGGAGGATTGACTTATGGATAAAAAGATGCTTGACAGAATTAACGAGCTTGCAAAAAAGAAAAAGGAACAGGGACTTACCGAGGCTGAGCAAAAAGAACAGAAAGAGCTGTACAAAATTTATCTCGGTGAAATCCGCACACAGTTCAACGCAACACTTGACAATGTAAGCGTTGAAGAAAAGGACGGCACTGTAAAACCGTTCAAAGAGGCATACAAAAAGCCGTATGACAAAAACTGATTTTGACATTCAAACAGAAGTCATGCGAAAATTTAATTACACAGTCAAACAAAAAAGCAGTTCCGATTTTGGAACTGCTTTTGTTTTATAAAGTTATTTAATTACTTGTATCTTCTTCCGCCCTTTTGGTTGTTCTTTGGAAGCTGAATTTCGGCAGTATCGTACTTACTGCGTCTTTCGGACTTTCTGCCTGAAGATGAGTAATCATCGGCATAATCATCGTTACTGCTGTAACGCTGTGGCTGTGCAGATTTGCTCTTTGGAGCGTTACTTCTGCCGCCGACTGTGACTCTCTTCTTTCTGTTGAGAACAGTTGAAATTACAAAGTACGCAATGCCTGCAACACCGAGTGAGAGTAAAACGAGTGAAACATAGAACATCCAATGACCGTTGTCACCCTTGCTGTTATTGTTCTTGATGAAGTTAAAGTCATCACCGTCAGAACTCGATGTGTCGGTATTTTTAAGATTTTTTGCGATATCCGACCAGTCGTTGCTTGAAAGAGTTTTTTCGTCAATGTTATCGTCAGACTTGATGAGCGACGCTGACGGAGCAGTATTTGACGGAGCAACATAGGACTGACCGCCGCCTACATATGACGGCTCAGAGTAGTAGTAAGTCTGACTGCTGCTGTAATTATTGTCATAACTGTTATTGTTGTAGTCATAGCTGCTGTCATAGTTATAGCTGTTGTCATATGACGAATCACTTGACGAATAGCCGGGATCTACATATGATGAACTGCCCGACGAGTCCGGATACACAGGATCGGGCTGCGGCTGCGGCTCCGGCTCAGGCTCCGGCTCAGGTGAGGGTTCCGGTGAGGGTTCCGGTGAGGGCTCCGGCTCTACGGGATCAACAATAACGCTTGAATCTCCGCCGGGATCAACCTCCTCACCGACTGCCGATACGGAAAAGCTCACAGCAGAAATGCTCAAAAGTGCAGTCAGAAAAATTGCGCAAAGCTTTGAATGTTTTTTCATAAAAGCCCCTTTCTTCAGAATAATCTGAAAATGCGTCTGTTGTATGTCCGATATCAATTACTTTGAGCTTTTATCGGATGCCGATGTTGTTGACGCAGATGTTGTAGGCTCAACCGCAACGAAGAAGAGTTCGGGCTTATACTTGTCAATAACCGAAGTGTTTTCTTCATACTTGAGTTTCTCTGCAAGACTGTCAATGTACTTTGAAAATTCGTCTGACTTCATTGACGCAAGTACACCGGCTCTGTTTGATTCGTTGCCGATATAGCTGTCAACATCCTTGCTGATGTCTTTCTTATAAACGAGATAGTAGATTGCGCTGTCACCGCTGCCAACCTTGAGAGTTTCAGCCTTGCCTGTTTTAAGCTTGCCGATAGCCTTTTTAAGCTCGTCACCGATTGAGCTCTTGTCGAGAACTTCTACATTTGAAACAGAAGAATCTGTTCCCGAACCGCTTGACTTCTTGTATGATGCAATAACATCATCAAAAGAACCGCCCTTGTTAAGGTCATTCTTGTAGCCGTTAAGCTGATCCTCAATCTTCTTGATTTCCTTGTCGCTCATTGCAACATTCTTTGATGAACCTGCCTCATCTTTTGTTGAGGTATAAAGGTTTACGGGAAGATATGAGTAGTCTGTATAGTTTTCCTTAAAATACTTTGTAAGGTCGGCGTCGGAAACTTCCTTTGAACCGCCCTTGCCGTAAACTGCTTTGAAGAGAGCCTCATACTTTGTGTTGTAGAGAGTTGTGCAGTATGCAAAGCTGTCGAGTGAAACGCCGTACTTTTCATACTGCTTCTTCATCGGCATTACATAACCCTGTGACGCATACGGGCCGACATTCCAGTATGATTCAGCCTGACTTGTTGCGGAGTCAAGAGTTGCCTGACCGATGTTTACATTTTCCTTTTTAAGCTGTTCGTCAACTACGAGGTAGCTGAGGCACATTTTCTTAGCCTGATCTTTAATCCACTCCCTTGCAACCTGCTCGTTGCCGTCATCGTCCTTGATTTTTTCATCAAGCCACTTGTCAGATGTCGAATCATAATCGTCAAGCTTTTTAGCAAATGACTCAGCCTGACTGTAAGCTGCATTGAGTGAGTAGATATAAACGCCAATGGCAAGCTCGTTGTCGCTTGTCTTATACGACCATTCTTTATTGATTGTTGTGGGTGTACAACCTGCAATTGCAAAAACCGAGAACATCATAACAATTGCAAGTAAAAATGAACCAACCTTGATATTAGGCTTCATAGTTTTTTACCGTCCTTCTGAAAAATTAAATGCAAAGTGTCCTGCAAACACACTTTCGCAGGATAATGTACCTTACGATTATACACAAAAAAATCGTCATTGTCTACATTTTTATAAAATTTTGTTGAGAATTTCCACCGAAAAACAGCATTTTTGTACTTTCGGGAGGTTTTTTCTTAACAAATTACGGCTTCATGCCGTTAAATTACTGCACACCGAAAATTTTGGTGAGGATTTCAAGCGGAGCGGAACTGTTTTTGCACTCAACCGCAACGCACGGTTTTGCTCCGGCAACAAGCTTTGCCTTTCCGCCCAAAGCAATGAGCAAGTCGGCAACCTGAGGGGATTTGAGTTCGTTTACAAAGAGCATAAGTGTTGTGCCGTTCTGTCTGATTTCGTAAATACCCATTGAGTAAGCCTTGTTGCGCACAAGGGCAATGTCGATAAGTCCGAGAACCGAGTTCGGAATCTTGCCGAATCTGTCCTGCAGCTCGTCAATAACATCGTCTGCGTCCTCGTTACTGCGGATATCGGCAATTCTGCGGTAAACATCAAGACGAAGTGTAAGACTTTCAACATAGCTTTCGGGAATATGAGCGTCAACCGAAATATCAATAAGACAGTCGAGGTCTTTTGTGACATTCTGCTCACCCTTTTCCTCGCTTACTGCCTCATCAAGAAGCTTGAGGTACATATCGTAACCGACCGATTCCATATGCCCGTGCTGCTGTGCGCCCATAATATTGCCCGCACCTCGCAGTTCAAGGTCACGCATTGCAATGCGGAAGCCGCTGCCGAATTCTGTAAATTCCCTGATTGCGGCAAGCCTTTTCTGCTGAATCTCCGTGAGAACCTTGTTCCGTCTGAAGGTAAAGTAGGCATATGCCCTTCGTGAACTTCTGCCCACACGGCCTCTGAGCTGATGCAGCTGTGAAAGTCCCATACAGTCGGCATTTTCTATAATAAGGGTGTTGGCATTCGGCAAATCGACACCCGTTTCGATAATTGTTGTGCAGACAAGCACATCGATTTCCTGTTCAAGCATCTGTCGCCAAACTTCGCTGAGTTCGCCCTCTTTCATTTTGCCGTGACCGATTGCAATTTTTGCCTCGGGAACAGCCTCCTGAATTTTTGCGGCACATGAAGAAATTGTTTCAACATTGTTGTGAAGATAGAACACCTGACCGCCACGGCGGAGCTCACGGCGGATTGCCTCGTTGATAACCGCATCATCGTGTTCAAGCACATAGGTCTGAACAGGCTGACGGTTTGTCGGAGCTTCTTCGATAACGCTCATATCACGCAGACCGCTCATCGCCATATTGAGGGTTCTCGGAATAGGAGTAGCCGAGAGCGTAAGCACATCGACATTTTTGCACAGTTCCTTGAACCTCTCCTTTTGGGCAACACCGAAACGCTGTTCCTCATCTATGATTGCAAGTCCGAGGTCACGGAATTCAACATCCTTCTGCACAAGTCTGTGAGTTCCGACAATCATATCAATTTCTCCACGCTTTAGCTTTTGGAGAATTTCTTTCTGCTGTTTTGGGGTACGGAATCTTGAAAGCAGTTCCACACGAACGGGATAGCCCTCAAAACGCTTGATTACCGTCTGATAATGCTGCCATGCGAGAATTGTTGTGGGGCAGAGCAATGCGCATTGCTTTGAATCTGCAATACACTTAAAAGCGGCACGGAGTGCAACCTCTGTTTTGCCGAATCCGACATCACCGCAGAGAAGTCTGTCCATCGGCGACGAACGCATCATATCATGCTTGATTTCCTCACAACAACGCAGCTGGTCGGGAGTTTCGTCATATTCAAAGCTGAGTTCAAAATCTCTCTGCCACTCGTTATCTGCCGAAAAGGCATAGCCCTTGGCTTTCATACGCTGTGAGTAAAGCTCAATAAGCTCCTTGGCAATGTCCTTGACAGAGGTTTTAACCCTTGCCTTTGCCTTTTGCCAGTCGCCCGAACCGAGTCGGTTAAGCTTAACCCTTGAATCCTCTTTCGGGCCTATATATTTTGCAACCATATCAAGCTGTGTGACAGGCACATAAAGCACATCGCCCTTTGCGTAGTCAATCTTGATATAATCCTTTATAACTCCGTGGGTATCAATTTTTCTTATACCGCCGAACACACCGATACCGTGAACATTGTGTACAACATAATCACCGGGGGCAAGCTCTGAAAGGCTGTAAATTTCCTGTCCCGTCTTTTTCTTCTTCTTTTTGGACTTTTCGGGACGGTACGAAACCTGACTGTAGGTTATTGCAAAAAACTTTTGTGACGGATACTCAAAGCCCGCACTCAATGCACCCTGCATAACAAGCAGTTCGCCCTTTGAAATCTTATCCGCACCCTCGCTGTAAACAGCGTTTATGCCGTCTGCGTTAAAGGTGTCACAAAGATTTTTGGCGGCTCTTTCTGTTCCTGCAAATATAACGCCCTTGCTTTCGGGGGTAAAAAGTCCGTCTACATCTTCTTTTAGCTGTTTATACGAACCGCCCCATGCCGAGAGCTGTTTTGTTGAAAAGCTGATGATTTCCGACAGCTTGATAGGCATACTTCCGTGAACAAAGTTTTCAAGCACGATTGTTCCGTGACTTTGCAAAAACTCGGTACATTCGTTGAATGTGAGCGCAAAGCGGTCAAAGCCTCTGCAAAGAGTTCCGTCCTCAAATCCCTGCATAAGGGTTTCATTGCTGATAAAGTCCATTGACTTTCCCCGTTCCTGAATTGCAGTAAATTCGGACGCAAAAACGAGGGTATTTCTGTCGAGATAATCAAAAAGCGACTCGGGTTTATCGTAAATCTGATTGATAAATTTGTCCGCATTGGCAATCATTGCACCGCTGCGGATAAGCTCTGCCTCTGAAAAAAGTTTTTCCTTGGCTTTGGCGCTGTTCTTGGAACGGAGGAGCTTTGCCTTGTGTTCAATTTTATCTGCAAGGGCGGGTCTGTCCTCAATTACGATTTCGGTTGAGGGCGAAAGCGTAATTTTGTCAGCCTTTTTAAATCTTCTCTGTGTTTCAATGTCAAAATAGCTGAGGTCGGTAATTTCATCGCCCCAAAATTCACATCTCACGGGATAGTCGCTGTCGGGCATAAAGAAGTCGAGAATACCGCCTCTCAGCGAAAACTGACCGCTGCCCTCTACCGCATCAAAGCGTTCGTAGCCGAGCAGAGTAAGCGCCTTTGTCGCCTTTTCAAGCGAGAGCTCCCTGCCCTCTTCAAATTCAATAACCGACTGTTCAAGCACATTTCTCGGAACGGTGAGTTGTGCCGCCGCATCAACACACGCAATTGCAACATCACATTCATGATTGATAAGCTTGAGCAAAACTTTAAGTCTTGCGTGCTCGTACTCGTGCGAACGGCTCTGAAAGTCGAGAAAGTTGAAGTCACGCACGGGATAAACATAGGCACGCAGTCCCATACACGAAAGGTCGTTGCACAAAGTTTGCGCCTCTTTTTCATCGGAGGCAAGACAAAATGCCGTGACCCCCTTGAGGCGGCACAGCGCATAGATGATATTTGATTTGTTGATTGTTGAAAGTCCCGAAGCACAGACTGTTCTGCCCGGCTTGACATTCTTTTCAAGCGTTTTAAAAACGGGCGAGTCTTTCAGAACATCAACAAGAAAGTTGAGATTATTCATTTCTTTGTCCCTTTTCAGTTGAACAAATTCATAGCACGGTCGGTTTTGCCGTCAATAATCAGCTCGATTGCTTTTTCGGCATTGTCAAAAATTTCATCAAGCTTTTTCATTTCATCAGGAGTGAACTTTGAAAGCACCCAGTCGGCAAGGTCCCAGTCGGGATTTGGCTTTGCGCCTATGCCAACCTTGATGCGGGGGAATTTATCGCTTCCGCTGAGATAGATTATACTGCGCATTCCCCTTTGACCGCCGTCACTGCCCTTTGAACGGATACGCATTTTTCCGACATCAAGCGAAATGTCATCAAAAATTACAATGACATTTTCGGGTGGGATTTTGTAGAAGTTCATCGCCTCAACAACTGCCTGACCGCTGTTGTTCATATATGTTGTGGGTTTCATCAGCATAACTTTTGCGCCGTTTACAGTGCAAGTGCCGATAAAGCTTTTGTATTTTATTTTGTTCACATCACAACCGAGCTTGTCGGCAATGCGGTCAATTGCAAGCCAGCCTGCGTTGTGACGAGTGTTTTCGTATTTTCTGTCGGGATTGCCGAGTCCCACTACAATGTACTCGATTGAACCCGTTGATTTGTTTTTTCCGAACATATCCGTTTTCCTCTTATTTATATTATATGTATTCTGAAATTTAAATTAACCTTTTCCGAAGCTTACAACAACCCAGTCATCGTTGCCGAGATGATAAGGATTTCCGCAATACGGGCAGTTGCGTTCTCTTGTTGCGTCAAAGCTTGCACCGCAGCTTTTACAGGTTACTTTTTTCATTGTGAAAACTCCGTCATCCATGGCGTTCACACTTCTGCAAACGGTAAGTCTGAACTTTTCGTTTTTAACCCTAAATGAAGAATTTTTGTTTTTCACGGTCGTTGCGTAAACGGTCATATCAACATAGCAACAGCCGTTTGTGACATTGAATGAATTAAGCTTTGACACACCCCTGTACTTAATGTCAACAATATCTCCGAAAGGATTTTTCATCGGATTGCCCTCATAGACTGCGAGGTTTGTGTAATCATCGCTGAAAATCATAATCTTGAGCAAAGCAAGCACCTTGCCGATAAAGTATTCATATGAGAAGTTAGGATTAACCTCTTTCATAAGCCACGGAAGTCTTTTCTGACAATTGAAGTGCGGACCTATCATAGGAATGCTCTTTGCCGCACCGACAAAAAGTCCAAAAAGCGTTTTAAATGCCCAGGCAAGGTACCCCGCCAGAAGTCCGCCGAGCAGTACGGGGATTGCTCTTATGCCGATTTCATAGACCATATTTGCGGTTGCGGGATCAAAAGTTCCGTCCTTTACAACCACCCATACCGTAAATGCCGCAACGGCGGCAATTCCGCCGAGAAGGTACGGAGCAAGCACTTTTTTCGTTGACTTGTTCGCAAGCGAATAGGTTTTTACAAAGTAGAAGTTTGTAACCTTCGGGAACAAATCGTCCATAATAAAGCGAGTTCCGCAGTTTTTACAACCGTCGAGAAGCTCTCTTACGCTGCTTACCGCACCGCAGTTCGGACACGAACACGCAGCCTCTGAATTTTGGTTTTCGAGCCTTGTAATCATTGTGTAGAAGAAAAATCTGTCCTTGATTTTTTTCTTTTTCTTTCCGTCTTTAAAGTATTTCTCCGTGACCTCATATGTCTTTGTCGCAATGTTACTCTTACATTCGCCCATATCGTAGGCAGTAAAAGCATTTACCGGAGTTTCATCCTTCACCGTTTCCTTATCGGTAAAAGCGGTCTGAATCCTTACACCCTTTTCGTCAAGTCTTTTCTTCTGCAGGTCAAGCGCAAAGTCGAGGTCGATTGACGCAATATCCGGATTTTTGCCCTCATTGCACCACACTTCGTACTCATCGACAAAGCTGTTCATTATTTTGTTATCTGAATCTGAGCTGTAAACTATACCAAACAAAATTAAATCCCCCTCACATATTGTACCGTTTTATTCCTGAAAAATTTGCAGTAAAACAGCGAAATGGCGGGTTAGTTAAAACCCGCCTGTTTAATTACATAATTAAATTGTTCGCCTATCAACCGAAAGCGGCTGTGAACGGCTTGTCGTTGTAGATTCTTGCGATAGCCTCTGCAAATGTAGGAGCAACAGGAAGAATTGTGAACTTGTCAATCATCTTTTCCTTCGGAACAGGAATTGTGTCAAGAAGAACAACTTCTTTGATTGCGCTGTTCTGGATTCTCTCGATTGCAGGACCTGAAAGAACTGCGTGAGTAGCACAAGCGTAAACCTCTGTTGCGCCGCCCTTTTCAACGATAGCGTTGGCAGCGTTGCAGAGAGTACCTGCTGTGTCAATCATATCGTCAACAAGGATAACCTTCTTACCCTTTGCGTCACCGATGATGTTCATAACCTCACAAACATTAGCCTTCGGTCTTCTCTTGTCGATAATAGCAAGACCTGTGCCGATTTTTGAAGCGAAGTTTCTTGAACGAGTTACAGAACCGAGGTCGGGAGAAACAACGATATAATCATCATTTTTGCCGCCGATTTTCTCTCTCATATGGTTTGCGAGAAGTGATGCACCCTGAAGGTGGTCAACAGGAATGTTGAAGAAACCCTGAATCTGATTTGCGTGAAGATCCATTGTAAGCACACGGTCAGCACCTGCACAGGTGATGATGTCTGCACAAAGCTTAGCCGAGATCGGATCTCTTGCCTTAGCCTTTCTGTCCTGTCTTGCATAGCCGAAGTATGGCATAACAACTGTGATTCTTGCAGCAGATGCACGCTTCATGGCATCAATCATTATGAGCATTTCCATAAGATTGTCGTTGACGGGAGCACAGGTTGACTGAACAATAAAGCAGTCGCTGCCACGAACAGATTCGTGAAGAGAAACAGAGATTTCGCCGTCTGAGAACTGTGTACAGTCACTCTTACCAAGCGGCAGACCGAGACAGCCTGCAATTCCCTGAGCTACATCAACATTTGAACTGCCGGTGAAAATTTTAATGTCCTTACCGTGAAAATTCATTGCAATAACTCCTTTGAATTTTAATGTGTGTAGTATATGTTTACCAATGATTAACCGAGCAATTAACAGCTGTAACCCTTTGCTCTTGCAATTTCGTTAAGCTGTTCAAGCTGAGCCGGATCATTTGCACCCAGAACCGTATCACTGCACTGAGCCGTGAATGCTCCGACCTTTCTTCCGTCCTCAAGCAAAAGCTTGATTGCGTCGGGAAGATAATATTCCTTTGCACTGTTATCCGACTTGATTCTGTCGAGAACCGAAAGAAGAAGCTGACAATCAAACCAGAAACCGCCCGAGTTTACTTCATTTATTTTGAGAGTTTCCTCATCGGCGTCTTTCTGCTCAACAATTGCACGCAGATTTCCGTTTTCGTCACGGACAATTCTGCCGTAACCTGTCGGGTCGTCAACCTTTGCGGAAATAACCGTTGCGGCACAATCGTTCTCAATATGAGCCTTTAGGGAATCCTCAATAGTCTTGCTGTCCATAAACGGAGCGTCGCCGTTGAGAATAACAACATTGCCGCTGTGCTTTTTAAGGAAATCCTTTGCCATCATCACAGCGTGACCTGTTCCGAGTCTTTCAGCCTGAAACACGCTTTCAACGGAAAAATCGAGGGTTGAAAGATACTCTTCGACACACTCTTTTTTAAAGCCCTTGACAACACAGATGTCATCAATACCGGCTTTCCTTAAAGCTGACATAACCCAGCAGAGCATCGGTCTGCCGAGCACCTCCGACAATGTTTTCGGTTTGTCGGATTTCATTCTTTTGCCCTCGCCGCCTGCGAGGATAACGGCACAATTCTTCATTTTTTCTCCTTTTATCTGTGACAAAACAACAAAGATGCAGACAGTCCTGTCACAAGGCACTCGTTCATACCATAATATTATCTCACAAAAATCACAAATTTCAAGAGAAAATTACAAAAATCGGGCAAAAAAAGGCATTTTAAACGATTTATACAATATTGTCGAAAATAAAACCTGTTTTTTATAAGAAAAAAGTTTGAAAAAAATATAGCTATTTTGACCAAAGTTTGTTATAATATTCGATAGGCTTATACAAGCAGGCAGGTTTTACCAAGGGGTAAGTCTGCCACAGCCGTATATCTAAATTTATTTTTTAGGAGGATTACCAGTTATGGCAAACAAATGGGTTTACCTTTTTACAGAAGGTAATGCTAACATGCGTGAGCTCCTCGGCGGTAAGGGTGCCAACCTTGCAGAAATGACAGGTCTTGGACTTCCTGTACCACAGGGCTTCACAATTACAACAGAAGCTTGTACTCAGTATTATGAGGACGGCAGAGAAATCAACGCTGAAATTCAGGGTCAGATCAACGAGTACATCGTAAAGATGGAAGAGATCACAGGCAAGAAGTTCGGCGACAAGGAGAACCCCCTCCTCGTTTCAGTTCGTTCAGGTGCTCGTGCTTCAATGCCGGGTATGATGGATACAATCCTTAACCTCGGTCTTAACGAAGATGTTGTTGAAGTTATCGCTAAGAAGTCAAACAACCCTCGTTGGGCTTGGGACTGCTACAGAAGATTCATTCAGATGTATTCCGATGTAGTTATGGAAGTTGGTAAGAAATATTTTGAAGAGCTCATCGACAAGATGAAGGCTGAGAGAGGCGTTACTTATGACGTAGAGCTTACAGCTGACGATCTTAAGGAGCTTGCAGGCCAGTTTAAGGCTGAATACAAAGAGAAAATCGGTCAGGACTTCCCTGACGATCCTAAGGAACAGCTCATGGGCGCAGTTAAGGCTGTATTCCGTTCATGGGACAACCCTCGTGCAAACGTTTACCGTCGTGACAACGATATCCCTTATTCATGGGGTACTGCCGTTAACGTACAGTCAATGGCATTCGGTAACATGGGTGACGATTGCGGTACAGGTGTTGCATTTACAAGAGATCCTGCTACAGGTGAGAAGAAGCTCATGGGTGAGTTCCTCATCAACGCACAGGGCGAAGACGTAGTTGCAGGTGTTCGTACTCCTATGCCAATCGCTAAGATGGCTGAAGAGTTCCCGGAAGCTTTCGAGCAGTTCCAGAATGTTTGTCAGACACTCGAAAACCACTACAGAGATATGCAGGACATGGAGTTCACTGTTGAAAACAAGAAGCTCTATATGCTCCAGACAAGAAACGGTAAGAGAACAGCTCAGGCTGCTCTTAAAATTGCTTGTGACCTCGTTGACGAGGGCATGAGAACAGAAGAAGAAGCTGTTGCAATGATCGATCCTCGTAACCTTGACACACTTCTTCACCCACAGTTCGATGCTGCTGCTCTTAAGGCTGCTACACCAATCGGTAAGGGCCTCGGCGCTTCTCCCGGTGCTGCTTGCGGTAAGATCGTATTCACAGCCGAAGATGCTGAAAACTGGAACGCTAACGGCGAAAAGGTTGTTCTCGTTCGTCTTGAAACTTCACCTGAGGACATCACAGGTATGAAGGCTTCACAGGGTATCCTCACAGTTCGTGGCGGTATGACATCACACGCTGCCGTTGTTGCTCGTGGTATGGGTACATGCTGTGTATCAGGTTGCGGCGACATCGCAATGGACGAGGCTAACAAGAAGTTCACACTCGCAGGCAAGGAATTCCACGAGGGCGACTACATTTCAATCGACGGTTCTACAGGTAACATCTACGACGGCGTTATCCCAACAGTTGACGCTACAATCGCAGGTGAGTTCGGCAGAATCATGGCTTGGGCTGACAAGTACAGAACTCTTAAGGTTAGAACAAACGCTGATACACCTGCTGACGCTAAGAAGGCTCGTGAGCTCGGTGCTGAAGGTATCGGTCTTTGCCGTACAGAGCATATGTTCTTTGAAGAGGACAGAATCGCTGCATTCAGAGAGATGATCTGCTCAGATACAGTTGAAGAAAGAGAAGCTGCTCTTGACAAGATTCTTCCTTATCAGCAGGGCGACTTTGAGGCTCTTTATGAGGCACTCGAAGGCAATCCTGTAACAATCAGATTCCTTGATCCGCCGCTTCACGAGTTCGTTCCTACAGAGGAAGCTGACATCGAAAAGCTCGCAGCTGCTCAGGGTAAGAGCGTTGAAGACATTAAGACAATCATCGCTTCACTCCACGAGTTCAACCCAATGATGGGTCACCGTGGCTGCCGTCTTGCAGTAACATATCCTGAAATTGCAAAGATGCAGACAAAGGCAGTTATCCGTGCTGCTATCAATGTTCAGAAGGCACACGCAGACTGGACAGTTGAGCCTGAAATCATGATTCCGCTCGTATGCGATGTTAAGGAACTCAAGTTCGTTAAGAAGGTTGTTGTTGAAACAGCTGACGCTGAAATCGCTGCTGCAGGCATCGACCTCAAGTACGAAGTTGGTACAATGATCGAAATCCCAAGAGCTGCTCTTACAGCTGATGAGATTGCTACGGAAGCTGACTTCTTCTGCTTCGGTACTAACGACCTTACACAGATGACATACGGCTTCTCAAGAGATGACGCAGGTAAGTTCCTCAACGCTTACTATGATGCTAAGATCTTCGAGAACGATCCGTTCGCTAAGCTTGACCAGACAGGCGTTGGCAAGCTCATGGAAACAGCTATCAAACTCGGTAAGCCTGTAAACAGCAAGCTCCATGTTGGTATCTGCGGTGAGCACGGCGGCGATCCTTCTTCTGTTGAGTTCTGCCACAAGATCGGTCTTGACTATGTATCATGTTCACCGTTCCGTGTTCCGATTGCTCGTCTTGCTGCTGCTCAGGCTGCTATCGCAAACAAGTAATCCACACAGGATGTATTGACAGGTAACTTAATACAAGTTTATTCCTGATATAAAATCAGAGGGTGTTCCGATTGGAACACCCTCTTTTTGATGTGCTATGTAAAACAAATTTATATTTTGTTGTTTTTGAAAATATAATAATGATTTTCAAAGGAGACAAATGTATGGGAAATAACATTATATCTAAGGTACTTAAATTTGTGGGTATAGGCGTAATTATAGTAGGAATTGCGGCTTCACTGATATCAGGCGGTTCTGTCAACACTTTTTCGTACGAATAAATGTGTAAGTCACATTTTTTTACAACGAATAACAACATCTACAAAAAAATGACAAGCTGAGATTTTTCAACTTGTCATTTTTTTGGTCATGGTTATTTAATTATTTGAATGGTTTTGCAAAGCTGCAAAATTTATTAACATAGCTTGATTAAAATTTTAATCAGGATTTTATGCATTTACATAAGAAATTATCACATTAAGATGTAACGGAAAATCTGCATTCACACGCTTTTCTATGAGCTTTTTCTCTGAGTCTGTTTTTGTATCCGAAATTTTAATATCCACACGGTTTCTTGTGGGAGCTTCAGCAATTGTAAAATTTTCCACACCGTAACCTCTGACAATTCTTTTGAAATCGTCGGGAGTGCATTTTCCGCCAACCTTCTGCTCAGATATTTTAAGCATTTCCCTTCGTTTTTCAAGCGGATAATCGGCATTGATTTTACCGACAAATCTTTCCCTTTCGGTAATTCCGCAGTTTTCCGCCGTGTCAATAAACAACTCCCGTTCCATAGTTTCAAGCATATCAAATTCCGTGTTCAAACCCTCTGCATATGCCAAAAGTTCCGCTCTGATATTTGATTTTGCGGTAACTTTGTAAAGCCCCGTACTTTCTAATTTGGTTTTCATCGAATCAAAGCTGTTCATCACTTCACCCCAATCGTAACTGTACCGACAGTAAAGCATTGCGACTTTGCCACCGTCACATCCTGCATATCCGTGTTCCAGTTGTAGTTGGTTATACAACCCGTGTCAATCAGTCTTGCGCCGAGTTCCGACAATCTGAATGTTCCGCCGATAGGGATTGAATTTACATATTCCGCAAAGGCATTTTTGAGCAACTCCTTGACTTCATTGGAAGAATATCCGTCCTCCGCATAGGCAACAACGCTCATATTGCAGGCGGTACGCTGGGCATTCGACACAATAACATCAACATTAAGCTCTCTCTGCTTTTCCAAAAGCGACTGAACCTTTGCAACAACATTCGTACCCAATGATGCAGCCGCACCCGTGACATAGACATTAACCGTACCTACGCCCCTCGCTTTGCCGACGGCACTCGCCTTTGCAACACCGTCAACCGTGAGTGCAAGCTGTTCGTAATATGCCGCATTCGTGCCGTTGGAGGTGTTTATATATGTATCTCTTATGCGTTTGCGAAGTTCATCGTCCGTTTCGGCATCGCAACCGCCCGTAAATTTCTCACGGTTTGTAACCGTTTCAATCTCTGTCGGCACACTCACGGGAACAACCGCACAGCCAAGCCCGATATTACCGTTACTCCCCGCCTGTTCAGCCTCGGCATAAACACTCACAAGCGTGTTTCCGGCACTGATTTCTTCATCTTCGGTTGTCACAAAGCGAACAGGAACTGTATCAGCAGTAGCCACAACGCACCCCTTTGGAATTATAATATCGTGACTGCACGGCTGAGAAATATTGAAGGTAATTTCGCCCGTTGACTTCATCGCCTTTTTGCGTTCAATACCTCTCTGCGATGCAAGTTTATCCAGGCATTCACCGCTTGCGCTCACTGCAAACATCTGTCTTTTCCACCATTCAAGATTCGTCTGCAGCTTAAAAATCTCGCCGGCAAGAACCTTGAGCCTGATTGCAATGTCGCTCACCTCGTTAAAGCTGTCACCCGTTTCCAACTCATAGGCATTCTTCATTCTGCCGTAAATTTCATCATAGGTTTCCATTTATCTGCACCTCCCTTGTAATATCGTCAACCGTAAGGTCAATCGTAATCGTTTTGCCAACCGACTTAACGCGTGCATAGGTATTTTTCATTTTTGCAAGCGATTCATTGGCAAGCAGTTCAGTCTGCTTTGCCGAGAGTGTTTTGTCCTGCAAAAGCACCTTTGAACCTAAATTTCTGTCATAGACAAATCCGCCGAGTTTTGCCGAAATGCAAAGCACAGCCTGTTGGAATTTTGCGTCAGTCCCCTCAAGCAATACCGTATTGCCCGAAGAGCCGATAACGATATCACCGTTTTTAATCATCGTATCCCTCATACTACACCGCCTTGCCGTTAATAAGAACCCTGCCGTCATTTTTCAGCACAATACTCGCTCCGCCCTTTGACGAGAGCATAACCTCGCCCTCATCAAGTTCAACATTTTTCGCAAGCACGCCAAGACTCACTTCACCGTTAGCAAGCGGCAAAACAACCGCCGACTCTCCCACGGGAACAACGCTTGCAAAGCCATACGGCACGCAACATTTTATCCCCCTGTGTTCTTCCGAGGAATCCACCGAAACCGTGTTTCCCGAACTTTTCACACCGCCCTTTTCGGCTTTCGGGGCGGTAATCGAATTTTTAGTTATGTAATTCATCAGCCACATCGCCGTTCTCCTTTCCAAGCACAACCGTTGTGCTTTCACCGTTTTTCCCAAGTGAATATTTAACGCTTTTCACCACCAAGCCCTCTCTTTTTCCGATGAGAGAGTCATCAATCACAGCCCTTCTGCCGACAACTCCGCACAGACATTCTGCACATTCAAGCATTATTTCAAAGCTCTGCCTGTTGCCGTTTTCAATCATTCTGTCGGCTGTTTTTACCGCATTGTTGTCGAGAAAAGCGTTTACATATCTCACCCTTTTAATCCTGTCGGCAACGCATTTGTTGCTTATAACGCTCTTGTAACCGCCGTATTCCTCGGTGCGGAGTTTGATTTGCGAAATCACCTTGCACGGCTTTATGTACTCACGGAGAGATGTGTAGCCTACTCCGTTTCTGCCGAACACAATCGGTTTTGCACCGCCGTAAGTTCCGCACATCAAGGCAAATCCCGCCCCCGTAATTCTCGGACTTTTGCCGTATCTGCCGTTACAGAATTTTTCAAGCACCTGCCACTCGGTCATGCCCTTTTCAATTTTGATTGTGCCCATAAACGGATGTTCGTCACCGTCATATCCGACAATTCCGAACGGCTTTAAATGCCTTTCAAAAATGAACTTCGCCGCAGGGTTCACATATGTAACAGGCTCTGCCTCATTGTCGAGAAGCCTTCCGGCAAGACTTCTTGCACTCAGCCTTACAATCGCACCGTCGGTTCTCACAATGCTGACAATCTCGTCAGCCTGTCCCACAAACACAAGCGACTTGCCGTCATAAGCCTCAAGTATATCGGCATTTCCGAATTTTTCGTCATACGGAACAGTCATCACAAGCTCATCGGCAGGCACATCAACATCTGCCGAAATTTCTGCCGTGAGAACATTTTTAATTTCACACCTTTTGCCGTTTTTATCAGTAAAAAAGTAAGTCAGCACAGCTTAACCCTCCTCGTTCCGAGGTTTTCATCAGGGAACTTAACATCGGGATTCAGCCGCACAAGCTCGTCAATTTTCACTCCTGTTTTGTATGCAATGTCCCACAGGGTTTGTCCGTTTTCACAGTCAAAATATGTAATTACCGTTTTCTGCTTTTTCTCCATAACCTCACGGAATACAAAGCCGTATTCAAGCACATTCGGCTTTGGCTCGCCCTTTATTTCAAGCTTTTCAAACACAGCATAAATGCTCGGCAGATTCGGCACGGAGAGCACTTCTTTTCCGCTGTTTCTGAACACCTCAAACAGCCTTTCAAACTGTTCTGCACAATTCTCGCCGTACAACTGTCCCGAACCGCTGATTTTCATATTCTTCCGCCCCATATCCTGAACGGAAGATTCGCCGAACGGACTTTTCATTTCTGCAACGCTCCTGTCACATTCAAAGCTGATATTCTGCGGATTGTGATGCCACACATATTCACCGAATTTCATCGGCACCTGTTTCATCGGCTTTTCGCCTCCTCTTCTTCGTCAAGTCTGCGACTGTAACGGCGGCTTTCCCTTTCAAGGAATTCACCTAACATTTCGGTATCTTTACCGCCGTTCTCAGACTCCGCAAGCCTGTAAAGTTCGTCTGAATTTTTATCATTCATATAATTTTCCTCTCGTCGGCACTGATTCTCACGGTTGCAAGAATACTTCCTCTGCCCTGAGTAACGCTTGAAAATTCAAGCACTTTGCAATCCGTGTAAATGATTTTCTTCTTTGCAAGGTCAAGTTCAAGACTCTTAAAGCTGTCACGCCCCAAAAACGGAGTTTCATCAGTAATCTTCATCACAAAGGTAAGTTCCCATTCATTTGAAACAATCCTTTCAACGGGCTTGTCATTGAAAAATTCCTTGATTTCCGTGAAGGAGTTCTTTCTTGTACAGGTTGCCCTTTCAACACCGCCGAGAATTTTCCCCTCACATTTCAACATGGCATTTCCGCAATTTTCAAATTCAAAGCCGTCCATTTAAACCTCCTCGCAAAGACAGAATTCCATATTAAAACTCACTGTTCTGTAAATTGCGTTCATATCGGGATCAAATTCAATTGATGCCGCCTCGCTGTGGGTAATCGTCTTTTCCGCATCGGCAGTTTTAAGTCCGAGGAGAATTTCACTTACCACTTCCGAAAGACCGCTTCCGTTCTCGGTTGCAGGAGCATACACTCTGATTTCAACTCCTGCATTGTAGCTTTCACCCTTGATAGACGGCGAAAGATATCCGCCGATATAGCTTTTCTCCGTTGACATATCTCTCACCGACACAACGGCAATCATTCCGTTCACGGGTGACGGTGCTTCATCAGAGCCGTATTCTCTTATAAATCTGACATTTTTCAAAGCCTCGTTTACCTTTAATCCTGCAATAATACGGTCAACCTGTTTCTCAATTCGATTCAAAATCATCCCTCGTTTCTTCCCTGTATGCACACAGAACAGCCCTTACATAAATCGGATTGTCCTTCACATAATATTTTTCGCACCTTTTAACAGTATATTTACCGTTTTCACTTTCTATTACGCTTTTTCCCGAATTAAGCAAAACATCGGGCGGTGCAATAAATAAAAACAGCTTTGTTTTTCTCATTCCGAGTCTATGCCGTACATTGTCGGAGTTTTGATTATAGTTGTATCTCAAAGGTGAGATAAAAGCCTTTGTCCTAACCGATTTACCGCCGTTTTTAACGGTAACATCACAACCGTATCTGTTTAATATTTTCCCGATAGACGGTGAAATATTCATCATATCACCCCAAGCAAAAATTTTTCTCTGCCGATAAGGTCCTGCGACTTGTCGGCATATTCCCTCCACAGCTTTTCGGCACGGCTTTCGCCGTCCGCAGATGATGAAATTTTCAAATCACCTGCGGAAAAAGAAGAAATGCTGTCATCATTGCAAAGGGAATACAACTTAAAAGCGTAAACGGCACACAGGTTTTCAAGTCTTAATTCGTCATCTTCCGAAAGATTTCCCTTCGTAACAATCGAATTAACATACACCACGGCATCGTCAATAATGCTCTTCCATTTGTATGTTTCAGTACCGTCAATACCGCTGTATAATGCAAAACGCTTTGTAATGTTTGCAATGTTCAAGGCAATCCCTCCTTAACAGCTCATCACCTTTGACGCCTCTGTAAAGATTTTTGAAAAACCTGCGGTACAGGTAACTGCGGCTCTTTCAAGCTGACGGTCAATAAGCTTATCATAATCTGTAACAACACCGCCTGCCTGAACCATTTCAAGCGCACAGTTTTTGTCAAGACCGATAATCTTACCGCCCTCAAGCTCGGGAGTGTGAAGAAGGCTTGCACCGAGAGGTGTAATCATTCTGCCCGTAGCCTGAAAATCAAGACCTGCGTTTGAATCCTGAAGCTGAGAGAGCGAAAGAATCTTCTGCATTTCGGGGGTTGACGCAAGAATTGTGTTGAGTTCATACGGAGCAAGCTCTGTCCAAAGCTTTAAAAGGTCCTCATATGTAACCTTGCCGCCTGTTGCAACAGCAAGTGTGCCGGCGGGATTTTCATTGCCGTCACCGTTCACAAGCACATCAATCGCATCTTTAAGCTGTGCTCTTGCAATATATGCGCCAATCTGATTGAGTGTTACGGTAAAGAGGTCAAGACGCTGAAAGCGAAGCGCCTCATATGATGCAACAAGCATTCTGCCACGCTTGTGAAGCTTAACAAGGTTTTCTCTTGTCTTAACCTCAGTCTGGGGAATTTTTGCACCCTCGCCGACGAGTTTAAGACTCTTGTCATCCTCACTCGGAACAGACGCAATACTGCGGTAATCCATACCCTCAATGTCTGTCACGGTTGCCACAAGATTCGGGAGAATATCTGCTCTCTCCATGCCCTGCATAACGGCTCTGCTCACATATTCGGGGAAAAGTGCCGCAGAGTTTGAACTCTGAAAAAACTTTTCAACGCAGTCGCTGTTTCTGCCCTTAACCTTAATATCAAAGCGTTTGAGCTGACGGGAAAATGCGTCAAGTCCCTCAAGTGCAGTACCTCTGTAATTTTCTGACGGATCAAGCTTTTCAAGTACACCCGAAATTCCGCCCTTTGTCTGATACATACCCTTTTCAATTGTAATATTTTCAAAATTTGCCATAATATCTTCCTCCCATTATCAAAGAATAAATCCGACTGATGTGTCTGTTGAGTCAAGCACAAGGTACTCTCTGCCGGTTGTTGTAACCGACACGCCGCCGTCTGCCGTTGCAGAAAGCTTTTTGTAGCCTACGCCGATTTTCTTGTCGCTCTTTACGGTCACATAGCCCGAAAGCTGAACAACCGCATAACCGCCTCTCACGCTTACGCACATACCGCAAAGGTTCTCGTTTGCGCCACATTTTGCAACAGTACCGTTGTCCTTCATCTTAACAGGCACGCCTGCCTCTGTAAGTGTTCCGTCTGCAATAAATGTTGCGGCATTTTCGCCGAATCCGTTAAAATTTACATTCATAATAATACCTCCGTTAAATACTGAACTGACCGTTTTCCACGGTGTTATTTCTCTTGTCCTGTTTGCAGTAAAGCTGCGGAACAGGCTCAAAAGCTGCTTTCTTTTTCTTTTCAAATGCTGACTTAAATTCTCTGAGCTGTTCAATTGTCATGCTCTTTGCAACGCTCTCCATTGTTTCGCCCGAAATGTCAGGCTGAACAAAAGCGGCAAGTCCCACAACATCACGGGTAAGGCTTTCACGGTACAGCACACCGTCCTTAGCCGACTTTTTAAGCCCGTCAATATATTCGCACAGCTTTCTGCTGTCACTCTCATCAAGTGTAAAAGCCTTTTTGTTTTCAATGGCTTTAAGAATTTTCTCCATATCATTTTCCTTTCCAAAAATTTTGTGACTTTTCGTAATGCCTGCCCTCTTTTGTGACGGCACGGCAACAAAGCTCCATTCGTATGCGTCATACGGGTTCACAAGCTCACCGCAACAAAGCTTTGAGCCGTAAACCTCGCCCTTTTTGTGAGTACACATTGAGATGTCCTCACCGCACACATTGCACACAACCCTGCCAACGGCACAGCCAACGCTTACTTCCTTGATAATTCCGCTGTCAATCGCAAGGATAATATCCCTGTTGCTCTCACAAACGGGAAGATATGCCCTTGCCTTGAGCCTGTAGTAATCGTCACCCAAAGCCGTTTTCTGACCGTCAATTTTCTCAACCTTACAGCTGAAAATTCTTGCCGTCTGATTTTTGGCACTCGGATTGTGGTCAATGATTCCTGTCTTGCCGACAAAAAGCTTTTCAAGCTCATAAAGCGAATCCGTTGTAAAGCGTTCGCCGTCACGGTCAACATCGTTGTCACACAGCACAACCGAAAACGCATACACCTCATTTTTTGCAAGATTTCGCCTTGTAAAGCGGTTAATCAGTTCGAGTTCATCATCGCCGACAGTCTGATTTTCACCGTCAACAACACCCGAAACACCGCTTTTAATAAGTTTGTTATCCTTCATTCTGCACCTCCGCTCCAATCTGTCTTTCAATGTTCATCGCATTTGCATTGTTAAGTCTTGCCTGAGAAAGCTCAACCGCATCCTGAAGATTAATCTTGTCCCACTCAATCTTAAAGCTGTCGTTATAACCGCACATTTTGAGATGAGCCGACACAATTTTTGTAATCACCGGTTCAAGCACGGTGCGGTAGTAGGCAAGCTCGCTTGTGAGAATATCCGCCTGCTGTTCGCTCATTCTCTCCGTACTCGACCACGAAATACCGAGCAGAAACGGCGGAATACCAAGCTTTGCAATAATCTGCTCAAGAATATGCCTTACGGGAATGTCGCAGTCGGGCATATCGCTTTCAGCACCGATAACCTTAATGCTGACATCGCCGACCGACACAAAATCACACACGCTGTCGCTTCTCATCGCCTTTTTCCACTCATCGGCAACCGCCTGTGCATTTTCTCTGCTCACAGCCGAACCGTTTGAATCGGGATTGAGAGTAACCGCAAAACGGATATCGCCAACCCTCTCCCAGTTTGTTTTTACCGACTCAAAAATCCTCAAAAGTATTGAGCTGACAAACGGCAGACCGCTGAGTATGGAAGTACCGCACACCGTACCCGGCTTTGGATTAAGCAGGGTTGCAAAAATCCTTTCCGGATGCTTAGGCTCTTCGGCTGTACCGTTGCCGAGTGTGTAAACCGCAAGCTTCAGCGGAGAAGAATCCGCTCTGATTTCAACATCGTCAAGGCTTGCATTGTACAATGCACAAATTCCGTTTCCGTCACTATCGGGAACAATCTCACCGACCGCCTGTCCGTAGGTGAGAAGCGAATCAAGATAGCAAAGTACAAAGCTTTCAAGCCCCATCATTTCACCGTTTGTGCGGACATTTTTAACAAAGCTGTCGGCAAGCCTCTGACTTTCAGCCGATGAAGTCACAATCTTGAATCCGCCGATAAGTCTGATAATTTTGCAGAGTGCCGCATCAATAATCGGCACAGACTCACGCAAAGTTGTGTACAGCTGCCTTTCCGTTCTTGTCTGAACGGCAAATCGTGAGAAAATCGGCGAATTATTTCTCGTTTCTCTCAAAACGGTCTGCACCGTCTTTATGCTCTCGGTCTTTTTATTTTTTCTGCCAAGCCTCAAGCTGTTTCCTCCTGTCTTTTGGTTGCAACGGCAAAGAATCCGTCACAACCGTAAATTTTCGTGGCGACAAAATATCTTATGTCGTCCATTGCATGATCGTTTTCCTTAACAGGTGCGTCACTGCGCCCCGAACCGTCCCAACGGTAAAGTGAAAATTCCCTTCTTGCGGCTCTGCAATTTTTGCAGATTCTGATTTTTCTGTCCTTCAAAGCCTGCGAAGTCTGTCTTATGCCGTTGATAACATTGTTTTCAGCCGACACAACCGTATATTTTCCGTGTCTCCTTATAACCTCAATAAAGCTTGCGGCAGACGGATCGACAATCACACATTCGATTTTCCGCCCGTCAATCAGCTTTTCAAGTCCGTCATAATGCTCCTCGTCGGTCTTTTGAAAGCCCTGAGTGCGTGAGTTGAAGTAGTATTCGTCAACCCTGTACCACACACCGTTTTTTCTGCCCCACAAGCCGAATGATGCGGGATTTACAGTACCGTAATCGCACGATACCGCCCAGCTTTCAATGTCTGACGGAATATCGCAGTACATCCTTTCATTGTCCATAAACGGATAAACCGCACCGAAAACGGCTACCCATCTGCCTTTTACGAACCTCTCGTAAAACACACCCGAATACAGACTTTCATACCGCTTGATAACCTCAGGCTTCAAAGACGGATTGTCCTGCATTGTAAAGTGCAGATATAACGCATTTTTGTCACCGCACTTTTTAATCCACTCACGGTAGAACCAATGCTCAGGAAATTCGGGATTGCAGTTAAACCAAAATCTTGAACCCGACACGGAACATCTAGCCAATGCCTGTTCAACGAACGACCTCGGCATCAACGCAACCTCGTCAAAAAGCACACCCGAAAGCGTCATGCCCTGAATGAGTGATGCGGATGACTCGTCCTTGCCTCCGAAAAGATAGAACCTGTTCATCACCCCGTTAATGCTCACGGTCAAAATATTCTGCGACAGCTTTTCTTCACACTTAAAACCGAGTGATTTCAAAATCGGAATCACGGGCGTAATCATATTTCGCCTTAAAGAACGGATTGTCTTTCCGCAAAGTGCAAAGTCCGAATTTGCAAAATCGTAAAAGCTCCACAAAATGAACGACAGCGACATACAAAAAGTCTTTCCGCTGCGCACAGCACCGTCACAGATGATTGCGTCCCTGTCACGAAAAACCGACTCCCTGTTCCACCACGAAAGCACGGTAAGCTGTTTTTTAGAAAAAGTTTTAATTTCCATTTTCCTTGTCATTCACCGCCCTTGCGCTGTTTGAAATGGCGTCAAAAAGCTGTTTGGCGCCTGTTTCATGCTCTCCGCCTGCACCGAGTTTTTCAAGTGCCTTTAGCCTGTCAAAAAACTTGATTTCCATTGAACCGTCCTTCGGTCTTTTAATCTCCGACACAAGGAACAAATCCATTCCCTCAAGATCCTCCTTGCTCGGATCACTTTTGTAAAGCAAAGAAATTGCATCGCAAATGCTCCCGAAAGCCAACCGCTGATACCCTGCCGCCGCCATGTTGGCAAGGGATTTTTCTCTTAGCCGTGACAGCCGTTCAAGCTCGGCTGAAATTTCGGGACGGCAGATAAGCTCTTCCCCCTTCTGCTCACAATCCCCCGTGTAGCCTGCCTTTTCTGCGGCAAGCTCGGAATTTCCCGAACCGAGAAATAAACTGCAAAACTTCTTTTCCCTACCTGTCAATTTTCTGATATCTCGTCACCTCCGTTTTCCGAGAGGCTTTATCAACGCCCCTCACTTATACCTGCAAAATTCAAAAAAATTGCATACTTTAATGCAATTTTCAAAAATATTTTTAAAAATAATTATTCACAACCAAAAATCAATAGTCAAAGATATCCGCCTGCCCCTCTCAAAAAGCCACCTTTCCCGAATCAGGTAATAAAAAAAAGATTTGCACATACAGAAAATCTGTATATGCAAACCCTTTGCTTAATATTATTTACCACTTTTGTGAGGTAAAACCGATTAATATAATTGTCAGTCAAGCTTTCTTCCGCAATTCTGGCAAAATTCGCTGTCCTCAGAATTATCCGTGTAACAAAACGGACAGCGTTTTAAATTTACCGTTGCAACATTGTCATTAACCGCACCGTTGTATGTCTGCTGATTTTGATACTGCGATTGATTTTGATACTGTACCTGATTCTGATAATACGGTGCAGTAGGCATTGCCGAACCTCTGTCATCAAAAAAAGTCGTATGCTTTATTACCCATTGTTTAATATAAACAGAATAAAACGGAACTATAAACACCGAAATAACAGCGTCAACAACAGCGGCGGTAATTAAATTACCTGCTCTCTCAAATGAATATGTTGTATTTGATACGGCAATAATCACGGGAACAGCAAGAATAAATCCGCAAATTAATTCTCCTAAAAGCATTTTGCCGAAAAGCTGAGCGGCTGTACCGTTAAAATAAAGTCTTTTTCCGTTCACAACCGTGTGACTTGTTTCCCACCTCAGTTTAAGACAGGACGCCCATGCCGCACCAAAACCGAATGTTATAAAAATAATAATTGAACAAAGTATGTTCCAACCCATAAGCTGAAAACCTGTTCCGTCAAAATACGATTTCTGATATTCAACAGCCGGCGGAACGCCTATCGGTTGACCGTAACCGCCCTGAGGCTGAGCATATGTATTACCGTAATAATTTTCTGTCCCGCTCTGCGGTTCGGCATATGTATTGTTGTTCACAAATCCCGTCAACCTTTCTCCGCAAGCCTGACAAAACACGCTGTTATCGGAATTCTCCGTACCACATTTTTTACATATCATATTTTTCACCTTCATTGTTAATATTTTTAATTAACCTTCCGTCAATCCGTTTTCTGTCGATTGATATTTATCCGAAGCATCTGCAACAACCGTTCCGAATTTCAAAGATTTTTCCGAAAGCTGTGAAATATTTTCAGCTTCCGAACGCAAATTTCTTTTAAGAAGCTCTTTTACATCATCCGATATTTCAAGCTTATTTGCAACATTTAAAACCGTATCGGCATGTTGCGAAAGTTTTTTTGAAATATTTGAAAATCGGTCAGATTCATTTCTTATTTTATCCCATTTGATATATATTTCCGACATTTCAACACCTCATTATCGGTAAGACCTTTTTCTTGCCATATCAAGAGCCTTCATTTCTGTATTATATGTGCGCAAAGCAATGTTTTCAATCGTTTCTGCACTACGCTCCAACGAGTCGGCTTCATTTGAAATTTTCTCTGAAAATTCTCTGCATTTACCTACAAAACATCCGCCGGATTCTCCGGTCCAGTTTCTCTCTACATTTTTTATTGACTCTTCAATTTCATCACCGGCTATACGCCTTAGCTTTTTGGAAACTGACCTTAATTTGTTTGCAGAGCGTCGTGTATGTAAATAATTGAAATATATTTCAGTTCTTGTCAAATGTATCACCTCAATTCAAAATTCCGGAAGGCAACTCGGCAGATGCTTCCGTAGCATCTGATTCTGTTTTCTCATAATTGGCGGTTATGGTACTTAACTTTTCCGCATATACAGAAACATTGTTCAGCAACGACTTGATATTGTCTTGTTCATTACTAAAACAATTTCTCGTTTTTTCGGCATTTGCACCCTCCCAATAAGAAATTGTAAGCTTAATTTTATCAAGTAAAGAATCAAATCGAGTAGTCAGCTGTGTTACTGATTTATTTATCTTATCAGCTGTGCTGTGCATTATCTGTGGTGCAACTTTAAGTTCTACCGAACCGAATGAAGTATCAAATTTTTCACTCATTTTCACTCACTCCTTAAACGCCTATACTCTCCACCATACTGTAAATCTGTTGTTCACAACTGTTATAATCTTCAGCCGAAGTTTTTACATGATCTACACACTTTTTCAACTCGGTAAGATACTCATTAATCTTCGTGTACTCTTCACCAAATGATGTTGCAAATTTGTCGCTTGCAGTACCCTGCCACATTGCTCCGAGTGCCTGTACATCATCATAAACAGAACGAACTTCTTTTAAGATTTCTTCTATCTCAAAACTCATATCATCTGCATCTGATAAAAGTTGATTTATATCCACTTTCAGATACATTCCGGGAAGAACACCAGATATTATTTTAAAGAAATTAACAATATTATTACCGATATTACTCAAGTCAATTATTTTGGTTAAAGGTTCAACAATAAGTGACAGTATATCCCTATTACCATGTACAAAATTATCATTTTCATCGTACTCTAAATATTTAGTATCATGTCTCACAAAAGAAAAAAACATCTGAAATAAAGTTGGCGATATTAAATTTGCTATATTCTCGATTGGTTTTCCCTTCGTACTAACCCTAACCGTTTCATATTCAACACCAGGCAAATCAAGCAACATACCACTTATCAAACTCCATTTATAGTGTTTCATTACCCCACTCATGGCAAGAATATGTTCTCTATTGGTTTTGATAAATTCATCAGAAAAACCCGGTCCATCCAAGCTGGCACACTGTTTTATTTTTTTATCAAGTCCGTATTTATAGGACATTATCGTAGCATACTCTGCAAGGTTACCTCCCAAGGAATGACCTGTCATTGTAATATTATCATACTTGGAAAGCAAATCCTTATTGGCGGCTAAAAATCTTTCAACCTCTGCCTGTTGGTTCGTACAAACACTATTGAGCAATCCCAGGTCTGCACCAACCGTATCATATTCATTTTGTAAAGCACCAAAATCAAGTAAACCTTCTGTTCCCCTAAAACATACAACAGCATTTCCGGGTGAAGTTTCGACAATACAGGCATAAAAACCATTTTGTGCATTTGTGTCGTGGATCGAAACTATTTTCCAATTTTGTTTTTGATCATCTGTTATAGTTGTATTATAAGGATATCCGTCTTTCGGTGGATTTGTTTTTGATTCCAAATTTGCAATGGTACAATCGACATTACCGTTATCAGAATCTTTCACTAAAATTTCCGCTGCATCACTAAAATTCGTATAGGCTATTTGCGTAAATGTCCTTAAATCTTTATCTGAATATGCCATTTAATTCACCACCTGATTCGCTATCCATACTATTTAACAATTCCGTTGCGGTTTTGGTAGCAACTCCGTTTTTAATGCTAAAATAGAACCGTTTCAAAACATTGTATCCGCCATACCAAGGTTCATTAACGCTTGGTGTGGCTTTCATATCATTTACACATGACTCATAATCATCAACAAGCAAATATCCGCTAAAAAGAAAGTTCACATTATATTCTTTAGAAAGTTCTAAAACCGTTTTAATCAAATCATTAGCCATATTTGTATCCATTGTATTCATCATCAATGAAGTATGGATTATAATTTCCTCTGCACCGTTTTCAGCAAGGTATAACTTTACATCCATATCGGTATCTGTAATGTTATGTTTATTTTTCAGCAAAAGTGTTACTTTGGAATAAGACCTTATATCACACTCATTTAAGCCTTCTGTTAATTTCTGTTGAATTTTAAATCCGATAAGCATTGATAAATAATCATCAGTAACTTCTTTTGTCATTCTATCAACCCAAGCGTCAAAAGTTACATCGGGATATTTTTCAGAAGTTACATATGCCTGAATATACTCTGTGCCTGTAATATTTCTGACCTTTTGAATTTCAAAAGAACCCCCATACTTTTCAGAAAGTTCTGTAGTTATAGCGTCAAATGATTTTTGAGTGTTATTATTATATTCTTTAAACGCCTGTTCAACTTTCTCAATATCATTTTCGCTGAACTGAAAATCATCTTTATTCTCCAACATACAGCCATTCACTCCTATCATAATCAGTAGTCCGAATAAAAATATCAGACAAATTTTAAAAAATCTTTTCATAAGGTCATCACCTTAATACACAATTCCAAGTTCTGTTTTGCCAAGGCGGATGGTGTCGCCGCTTTGAATATGGGTTGGTTCTGTAATAATTGTGCCGTTTAAGTATGTATGATTTGCCGAGCCGAGGTCTTCAAGGTACAAATCACTGCCCGAAACAAAAAGTCTGCAATGTCGCTTTGAAACCATTAAATCATTCGGCAGAGCGTACACATTTTCGCCTGAAATTCTGCCTATAATCAGCTCGTTATTAACATTGAAATCTGCCTTATCGCCGTTACTTATATTCATGATTTCAATAAAGAATCCTCTGTTTTTGGCACGACTGCCTTCCACTACAACCGTTCCGCCGAGCTTTCCGGTTATTCCTTTAAAATAATTTTGATCTCTCGATACTCTGCCGGTCTGAATATCCGCACCGCCGTTTATATGAACATCATTTCGTGAAAAATCTCTTCTCGTCTTGGCAAAAACACAGACACAAACAACTGCCGCCGCCAAAATTACAACCGCCAATATTGTGTAAATAATCCATTCCACGACAATCACTCCGCATCTCTCGTTTTTGCAATTTTTTCAGCCTCTTCCTCGGCAATTTTCATATGCCTTGAGGCTGTTTTTATTTTTTCAGACTGTGAAAGCAAATTTTTCTGAATTCTGTCAATTTCTTCATTTATTCCGTCAAGTCCTTTTACAAAGCGAATTGACGCATCGTCATTCCAATAATTGCTTATATCGTCAATTTTAGAACTGATAACGGAAACAATTTCACGGGATATGCTGTCAGACACAGATTCTAAATTATCCGACGCTGTTTTTGCGGCATCAAAATCATAATTTATCATTTTATCCAACGCAAAATCCTCCTTAGGTTAAAATTGATGACGGAAGCTGTGAAGAATCTTCTGAATTTTTCTTTTCCGCAGAATGATATCGTTCCGTTATAAGTCTGAGATTTTCAATTTCTCTCGTGAGGTTTTTATGATTATTCTCGGCAAGTTTTACTCCCTCTCTTGCCTCTGTTCTGACAATCTCAGCGGCATCCCCAACCCAATATGCATCGGTTCTCTTAACAATTTCGGCTGCCTGTGTAAGAGCAGAATCAAGTTTTTCCACCAGAGCTTCAAGTTCCGAAGCTTTTTGATACATCCTGTCAGTTGAAACCGTTACTGTGTAATTCCCCAAAGATAGATTTTTAAAGCTCATAACTTATCTCCCGTCACTTATCCGCCGCAAGAAAAATATTAACTGCCTCTTCGTTGTCATTCCCATATGCAGTAAGTGCCGTCTGCATAGCGTATCGAATAAAATCGAACTTATCCGTCACATTAACGCTTTCGGCAATATCGGAAGCCATACTTTTCATAAATTCATCTTTTGCAATACCGTCCCACATTCCGTTAAACTCAGCGACTTCATCGGTAATCTTTTGCGTAAGATTTTTAAGCTCGCTTATCAGGTCGGTCATTTTATTGCAATCGGTTGAAAGATTGTTAATATCAACATTGATTTTTAAGCCCATACAATCACTCTGCCTTCAATGAAATTTGCGGTATGTCAATCCTTGATTTATATAAATTATTCAAAACATCTGTATCCAAAGTACAAGCAAAAACATACTGTGTGCCGCTTCCGTTTTCTATAATATCGCATATACTGCTCTCGCCTTTTGCATAAAGAGCAACAATTCTCTTTAAAGCAATGCCGTAACGCTTTAATTTTTCCGCCTGCTCTTCAAGCTGTTTTCTGTCATTTTCAAGATTTTTCAAAATTTCGTCCATCAAAGAATTTTCGGCGATTCGCAATTTTTCAATATGAATTTCCTCGGCTTTTTCATAACAAACATTTGAAAGCTGTGCCAATCGGTCTGAAAGAATCAGAACTCTGTCGCAATCAATCTTCATATTAACAATCCTTTCATTTCGGGGCAGAAGCTACTGCCCCGAAACAAACCTGTGATTTATTTATCAGGAAATAACACCTGACGAAAGAGAAGCGGCGTCATCAACATTCTGCTGTTCGGCGGTTGAATAGAGGTTTGCCATCTGCTCAAGATCGTTTACATGTTCCTGAATCATTCTGTTGAGAGTCTGAATATCCGACTCAAGGCTCTTGAACTTTGACATATAAGATGAGGCAGCCTCACCTTCCCATACACTGCTCATTGATGCTACAATGTTCATCATCTCGCCTGTAAGTGAAATGATTGTATTGCCCTGTGAAGAAAATTCGGCTGATGTAGATAATAATTTATCGGGTGAAACCTTAATTGTTCCTGTCATAATAATGCACTCCTTTATTTTTGGTTGTTATCAATATGTTCTGTTGCTTGCAATTTCTGTGTTTGTTCTCTCTGTCTGCTCATAGCGTGTCGCAATGGAATTGAGTCTTTCAATATATGTAATAATCAGGTTGTAGAACTCATCCATTTTGGCCTTATCACTTGTAAAAGCGGCATGGAAAGCGTCGTTTGCTTCGCCCTCCCACATGGATTTAAGACTTGTTTCTGATGTCACAAGCTGTTCTATTGCCGACTTAAATCTGCCGTTGAGATCCTGAAGACTCTCTGCCTGTGTGTTAAGCTGGGACGCTGTAACTTTAAAATCTGCCATAACTAATTCCTCCAAATTGAATTTGATTTTTATTAATTTCATCCGTTTGTTCATCGGATGATTATATTATATTTAATTGTGCCTGAAAAAGTTTTAAAACTGACAAACGACACATTTTTCGGACAAACAGACATATTTTACACAAATACCAAACTGTCACCCGTGGTAACACCGTTTTCATACAGGGTAAGATTTGCGGAAAGCGACTGTCTGTTCTCAACCTTAAACAGTATAAACTGCGTTTTATCACCTCCGATTTCGCACTGTTCTTTCTGACAGATAACGCTTGCAATTTCTTCAATCACAACGCCTGTCGGCACATTTTCATCAAGCTTAAAATCATATGAAGCATCAAGAACCGGCACATAAATTTCGGCAACAATCATACGCTTTCCTCCAACAAATTTTTTATACTTTTTTTCATTTCCGAGTTTGACAACTGCTTCCTTTTCACATTTTCGCCGTCAACATCAAGTATATAGTCACACAAAAAATACTCTGCAATATCTATATATCTGTCTGTGCCGTCAGACCTTATTTTGTCAATCGAAAACACTCGCCTTGAACTGCCGTTGTTTTCACAGGATATATCCCTTTTCTCAAAATAACGAGCTTCAAACTCCCTAAGTTCATCATCACCGACAAAATATTCATCAAAGCAATTTTCAAAATATCCTTCGTCAAAAAGTTTTGAAAAAAGGCTCTCAAAATCACAAACCGAAATTCTTATGCTGTCTGCTTTGGTTACCATAACTTCGCACACGGCAAATTGCTTTTTATCGCCGTAACAGCACAAATCCGGAACATTGTTTCTGCCTTTGATAATATAAAAGTCCGGTGCAAACATAATCAGCTTTATAATTTTGTCGATATCACCTACGGTATGAAAATTGTTTCCGTCCGAAACAACATATCCTCTGTCCGACAGTTCACCGATAGCTTTGATGATTTCCGCCTTATCGGGAACATCACCGTCAATTTTCAACCCTCTCACCGATTCACCGCCGCAACCCACAAGCAAAATATAAAGTTGCTTTTTAGTCAAAACATAGTTTTGAGTGCCGTTATTCATATTTGAATTGCCTCCTTGACCTTGCTCTTGTATGACCTTGAAAGCGGAATTTCACAACCGTTGTCAAGCACGACAATATTTTTTGAGAGGACAATTTTACTTATTCTTTTCTTTGCCGCAATAAAGCTTCTGTGACATCTTATGAACCTGTCATCGAGCGTTTCTTCAAGATTATCAAGCGTACCGTAAAATGAATATTCTTCGTTATCAGTGCCGAGAAAAATCTTTTTATTCCGTGATTCAAAATAAACAATCCCCGAATACGGCACAAGTTGTTTGCCCTCACGGGTTTCAACCACAAAGCTTTTACCGCCGTCCTCTTGTTCAAAATATTCGCAGTAATCCTTTAACACCGTATCAAGAACATTTTTAACAGCAGCTCTGTCAAACGGTCTTATCAGCAAAGAAGCAGCCATAATACTCGGAATAATATATGTTGCAGGCGAAAGGCTTAAATCAACAATAAGTAATATCGACATATCCTTATTTGTACTTCTCACCTTTTTTGCATAATCTATTCCGCCGTTTCCGCAAATGTCAACGCACGAAATATCCAGCACGGGACAGTTTTCCAGAAACTTTTCAAATTTATCTCTTGATGAAAAGCCATACATTTTCAAGTCCTCATCGCTGAGTACCGAGCTTATATCCGTAACAGTCTGCTTCAGCAAGGTCAATTCGTTTTTACTTTTGGTATAAGCCAAAAAAGATATCATTCTTCTCTACTCCCAAAAAGAGGTACGATAATTTTAAGTGCAGTTGTATCATCATCCTTTGAGGGCGTAAGAGCGTGACCTTTCTTTGATGACTTTGACATCTGCGAATAGTGTATATTCTGGAAATTGAATATCCTCTGTGATGCAACATTTCCGCCGAGGTGAACTCCCGTTTTATAGCCTGTAAAAAGTCTGTACAAATTGCTTCCTGCGGCAGACGCAAGGTTATCCGTGTTGATACACGCAAAGAAATATATGTTATGTAAACTGCCTTTTTCGATGATATTTTCAAAATATCCGCTCATATTCGTAATATTCCCCTCGGGGTGATATACGCAATCAATAAACTTTGTAATGTCGGATATAAAAATAAACATCGGTTCTTTAACGCTCATTTTTTCGTATATTTGCAGATCTGACAGTCCGTCCTCCTCAAGAGTATGCTTATATTTATTTCTTGCAACAAACTCATCGGTAATTGACTTAAAGTAATCGAAAACTCCCTTATCGCTGTCAATATACTCAAAGCCGAGTTCCGAAGAAAGCAGTTTTAATTCATTGCTTTCTTTCTCAATCACCACACCCTTGCCGTTCTTTTGACTTACTGCGTACATAAGCAATTTAAGCAGATTGGTTTTTCCGGTTCTCCTCTTTCCGCTTATTGAACAGCAATATGTATCAGCCAAATCAAGGCTGTAAACAGATGCGTCAACATAGTTGTATGCAAAAGGTATCAAGCGTTTATTGCTTACGGCAACGCTGTATTCATCAAGGTTTTTCAAATCGTCAAACACGGGATTTTCCGGAATGAACGGTATCTGTTTTGCCGTATTTCCGTCCCACATATCACGCATTTTCTGACTCATTGCCTCAATTTTTGCGTTTCTCTTGTAGTCATCCTCTGCGTCAATCGCAAGAGCGGTCTGAAATTCAAGCAATCTGCCCTCAACAAATGCAATGCCTCTGCCTTTAATACCCGACTCGGGAATAACATCAATATGAGTTGCCCTCATAACATCCATATACTTAAACTTGTCGCCCATTTCCAGACTTACAACGGTACGAATATTATCGCCTATTCTGTTTTGAATTTCAACCATACCGAATCCCGCCGATGATAACGCAAGAAAGATACCGTAGCCTACACCCTCTCGTGAAAGGTGAATGAGAGTATCCTCATAAACATTCTCTGTCTTTTCCTTAAAGCCTGCAAAGTTGTCAATCACAATTACAATAGAGGGGATTTCTATTCCGTGTACTTTAACATATTGACGATAGTTACCGCCGTTAAACAGTTTCTTTCTTTCGTCAATAATACCCTTGATCATACTGAAAAATTTGCCGATTTTTTCAACATCATTTTCACGCAAAACACCGCCCGTATGCGGTAATTTTTCAAATGACGACAACATTCCGCTACTGAAATCAAGAATGTAAAAATTCACAACATTCGGAGAATACTTTACTGCAAGCGAATAAATCAATGTCTGTAAAAATGTACTCTTACCCGTAACTACAGAACCGCAAACGGCAAGATGACCGCCATTTGCAAAATCAACCAACAACGGCAATTGTGCCTGATTTTCCGGATCGTCATAAATACCCGTCACTGCATTAAGCGACCACGAATCGCTTTCATTCCAACCGTTGAACTTGCTTTTTGTAATATCGGAAAGAATGATTTCTTCTTTCAGCAACGGCATCCACAGTCTTGCTTTAAAGCTGTATTCGTTGCTTTTTGCGGTTTTTGCAATGTATTCAACAACAGCCTCAAGCTGAGTTTTTTCCTTAACCTCCGGTAATTTAATATTGTTAAGCGATGCCGAGAAAATAATTTTCTTTACCGCCTCGGTATCGTCGGAAGCATCTTTCGGAATCAGCTTTAAAAAATTCTTTACGGCATTAATGTCCGAGTTGCCGTTTCCGATATTGAACTTATTTTTCCTTGCGTTTTCAATAATCTTATCCGCAAGCAAATTAATAACATCGCCCTGATTGCTGTCTGCCTCTTTTAAAAATTCGTCACTTTTTGAAATTGACCTTGCACACCTGTAAAGAAACAGATACCACCTGAGTTTTTCCTGTTCTTTGCGTTTCATTTTTGTATGACTTCCGACAATGGCGGTTTTGCCTGTAGGAGTAATCATTGTTGCAATTTCCTGCTTACCGCCCTCGTTGCTGTCGTCATACGGTGCACCGCTCCAACCGGATTGAAACAGCTCATATATTTCATCATTACCGACCTGAAGATAACACCTGCCCGCCTGTGTAATATAAGCCGCATCCGGCTTGTGCAGCATATCGTTACTGTCCTGTCGGTCCTGAACACGCAGACAAAGTCTGAATTTTGCATTTGACCAAATGTTATCGTCAACCGTACCACTCGGTTTCTGCGTTGCAAGAATAAGGTGAACTCCAAGACTTCTTCCGACCTGTGCAACACTGATCAACTCACGCATAAAATCGGGTTCTTCCTTTTTCAGCTCCGCAAATTCATCAATTATGATAACAAGGTGCGGAATCGGTGTGGGAGCTTCACCGCTCTTATACAACCTCGTGTAGTTGTTTATGTTATTCACACCGTATTCGCCGAAAATTCTCTGACGGCGAAGGTTTTCGCTCTTAATTGAAATCATCGCTCTGCGAACCTGATTACCCGAAAGGTTAGAAATCTGACCTGCCATATGCGGTAAATCAACAAACAGATTTGCCATGCCGCCGCCTTTGAAGTCGATTACAAAAAAGGCAACATCATCGGGACTGAAATTGATTGCAAGCGAAAGCATAAATGTCTGAATAAGCTCACTTTTACCCGAACCCGTTGTACCTGCAATAAGTCCGTGAGGTCCGTGATACTTTTCGTGAATATCAAGATAACAATCAGCTCCGCCTGCCTTTTTGCCCACAAGAGCTTTCATCGTGTTGAAAGTTCTGTTTTTTTGCCATTGCTCAATAATGTTAAAATCATCAAGCTTTTGCACACCGTACATTTCAAAGAAATCAAGTGATTGTGCAATGCTGTTGTCGCCCTTGATTTCTCTTACGGCAACTCCCGACAGAGTCTTTGCAAACATATTCATTTTTTTGCTTGACACCGAATCAAAATGAACGGAGCAAGCCTCTGTATTGCGGCTCATAACATTATAAAACCCGCAAAATTCACTGTCGTTCTGAATTATATTTTCACACACATTAGGTAAATTACGGCAGTAATCCGTTATAAGAAAAGTCGTAAGCCCCGTGTTACTTTCTCTGTCAAATACATATTTTGATATAAGTTCGCCGTCAAGCAGACTTACATCGGATACAAATAAAATGTAATGCGGCTGTACATATGTATCTTTATCCTCATTTTCACAACGAACACGCATTATATTTGCAAGTTCAAAAAATACATCGGCACATTCCTGCCTGTTTGTCGCATAATATCTCGTGTTTTTATTTTCCGACCATACATGCGGCAGCCAACGAACATAATCCCACCTGTTTTTATCTTCAAATTCTTTTTCGTCAAAACAAAATGCAATTTTGACATCCGTATAGCTGATGTTTGCCGCAATCTGTGCAATTATGTCGTCAACAATTTCAAAAGCTCCGGTTTTATTTTCACCGCCTGCAATACCCCACAATTTTTTTGTCTGCAAATCAATTCCCACGGGAACATTGTTCAGCTTTTTAAAGTTGTCATAAAGCATTGCCGGTTTATCCTTTAAGCCGTCATATGTAACGGAAAATTTTTCTTTCGGAATTTGAATATCAACCTGAAAATCAATGTCACCCGTTCCGAGTCGGCAAAACAAAAAATCGCTATGGGTAAAGTTTCTGCACCACAGCTCCGGATTGTTTCTTGTATACTCTGCGCATATATCCGCAGACGGATACATTGTGTTCAATGCCTCAAAATTTTGTCTGTATTTTTCCTTAATGTAATCGGCAATTTCAATAAGGTAATTACCGTAAATGTTAAATCTTTCAGATTCGTCCTCTGCTTCACGCTTTTTTGTTTCTTTAATATTGTAATATGCCCACAAGCCGCCCATAAGAGCAGAACCGACCGAAGTGATAATACCCGTAAACATAAATGCGTTTGCACCCGAACCGTTAAGCGTAGTGCTGAACACGGTAAGTCCGCAGCCAAGCACCATAGGAATTGCCATGGTAAATGACGGACCTATAACGCTTAGCATAGAACGCTTTTTTGAAAACTGCGGAACTGTAGGCGGTTCAATAACAACCGTTTCGCTGCATATCTCTCTGAAATTTCTCGGCGAACGGTTAAACATTTCCACATTTGAAACAGCGTGGGCAGTATCATATGGAACTTTCGGAAGGGTGAATTTTTCAATTTTGTCGGATACCGAAAATTTTGAAAACAGCGAGCCCACCGCAATCATATCTCCGAAACAAATTATTTTCAGACCGAAAACATCTATTATCTCTCCGAAACCGAGAACTTTTCTTCCGCCTACCCTGATATGATTTACAAAAGTTCCGTTTGAACTTGTGTCTTCAAGAACCGTGTTTGTTCCGTCAAATCTTAGGTTGCAATGGTGTTTTGAAATCAAATTCAAAAATGAACATTGCACGATATTGTCGGCTTCACTTCCGACCGTAACAAGCCCGTTGCCGATAAAATACTTTTCAAATGAGGCAAGCACAGGTTCGGCATCAACGACAATGCAACGCAGAGAATCCTTTTCGGGAGTGATAATTGAAACAATATCTCCTCCGACAAGGGATGTTTTCTCAAAGGCCTTCTGATTTTTTACAATTTTATACTCGCCGTTTTCATTTGTTATTGACCATTTGTGAGCAATTACTTCAAGAGAAAGGTAAAAACTTTTTTTCAGTTTAAACTCCTTGCTGTCAATGAAAATACGATAATCCGTATTATCTGCATTCGGGAGAACAATTTCTCTGCAAACCTGACTGCGGTAAATTATCAGTATCATAACAAACCTCCGTTGCTACATAGTCACCATATCATAATAAAACAGCGTAATTTTAAATACATTTGAGCCTATGCAGACACGATCCCCCGACATAAGCTCACATGAATTTCCGCCCTCAAGCAAATAATTTCCGAACAGACCTCTTTTAAGAATTGTTCCGTTAGATGAGTTAAGGTCGCATATATACACCTTCATATTATCGGAAAAAATTTTGCAATGGTTCATGGAAACCGATGCTTCATTGATAAAAATGTTATTTTTCTCGGAATCTCTGCCGATATTTACACCTTTTTCGGGATCAAATACAAACTGTGCCTTCGGTTTACGGTTCAAAGTTTTTATGTATATCATAATTTTCTGACCGTTAGGAGCGTCAGCCTTGTTATCTGAATTCATATCGTTTGTAAGGCAGTAGTTAAGATATTCTTCCTTGATTATATTGCCTGCGGCGGTATAGTATTTGTCCCTCTCGCTTTTTTGAGAATTAAGCTTTACAATCGCCACGGCAATCAGAATAAGCAAAGCAACTGTCAGCACTATTACTAATACCATCATCAGTTTGTTGCTCCGTTAATATTTTTGATTTCACCGTTTTCAATGGTGAACACATCCCACCATTCATCACAATCGGACGGAACTGAAATTGTTATCGGTTCTGACGAACCGGAATACACCTTTACAACCGCACCCGACATGGCAAGCGAACCGCTTGAAGAAAATCTGTGAACCCTGTATTGGTATGTACCGTCAAGCTCGGAAAGTGTTATAGTTTCAGGGCCGTATCCGTCCCTGTCATCAACATCAAGCTGTGCAATAGTTTTTGCTCCGGAGGTTGCAACAGGATTCATCCAATAAATGCTGACTTCGTCACCGTTTTTAGTTGTACCCTCAAGATGAGAATCAAGGTCGCTTGGTGTTGCACCCCATTCAAGTACAATTCTTATTTCACCCTCTGCAAGTGACGGAGAAATACTGAAATCTTTTTCCTGATCCGCTCCGCTTACATAAACATTGAAATATTCTTTTTTATAACCCGATGCCGAAACCTCAAATGTATAATCACCTGTTTCAAGTTCAACGCTGTAATTTCCGCTGTCAATTGACACCTCGGCGGCACCTTCACCGTCCTTTGAGTCCTTGCCTTTTCTGACAACCACTTCTGCACTGCTTACAACATCTGCTGTTGTAACGCTGATAACCTTACCGCTAACCTTAGATTTCCGAGCAACTGCTGCAACTGTTTCGGGATTTACGGTAATATAAGAAGTGTTAGCCGTTATTGTACCGTTCTTGTCCGTTTCTACAGACACCGTACATTTTTCACAGCTGAAAGTAATAATATTTTTCTTTAGTGTATTATCGTACTTTGCAACGGCATTTGTAATGCCTGCCGATTTTTTCAACTCGTCAATTTTCATTCCCTGTGACGGAAGATTAATAATATCCGAAATCTTATCCACCTTAATTTCTGTCGGGAATGAGTAAGAAAACGGTTTCATTGTTTTCTCGTCAACAGCCTTAGTCGAATCGTTGCTGTAAGAAAACTCTGCGTCAATACCGTTGTATCTTACCGTATAAACACCGTCGCTGTAATTATCCGACACAACGGTATAGTTTTTACTGTACTGCTCGTAATTATATTGACCGAACATATTAAGCAAGGTAATATTTACAGGATTGCCGTTGTAGTCTGTTTTTCCCGATGTATCGGTGTTCTTTTCACCTGCACCCTGATAAACCGCAAGTGCGTTTTTAATCTGTTCGGATTTTGTTTTCTCGTAACCTTCGTTAAGAATTGCAACAGCCTTTTCCATATCATTTTTGTTTTCATAATAAATCATTGCAAGTTTAAGATAAGGTTCTTCCTGAGTCTCATCGGTTGCCTTTGCCATTTCGTAATATTTTATAGCGCCGTCATAATCTTTGTCTGAAAGATATTTCTCAGCCGTTTGAATTTGTTTCGTATAAACCTCGTAGCTTGACGGAATACATATAACGCATATTGCCGCAATACAACAGGCAAGCAAAGCTATTGCAGGTATAATCAAAAGCATAGTTTTCTTGTTCATTCTCAAATTCCCCTCTGCCGTTAAATAATAATTGCAACAACACTCAACAGCAACAATGTTGCCGCAAGGAGCATAAGTGCAGAAATTAACATAATCGGACTGTTATCATCAGTTTCCCGTCTGTACGCAGACGCATTTTCTGTTTTATAGTTTTCACAATTATAATAATCATCGTATGCATAAAATTCATCTGCATAATTATCACAGCTGTAATCATAATCGTATGTTTTAAATTCATATGCTTCTTCAATCGTCAAGGTTTTGGCACTTCCCGACATAAAGTCATATCCGCAATATGTGCATCTGCTCACATTATTCGGAACGACGCACCTGCAATTAGGACATTTCATTCTGCTCGTCCTCCCATTCCTCATTAAACTTTTTTATTTTTTCCCAAAGAACAATCTGAGTTACTGCCAACAGAACTATGCCGGCAATAACAAGTGCAATGCCAAAAACCAACAGCATACAAACACCCCTTTTACCACACACTTCCAAAAAATCGTCTGTACAAATTTTTTATTTCATTCAATCTGTTACCGTCAACATTTTGCTTAACGCTGTCGCTTGATTCCTTATACAAAGCTCTCGCTTTTTCGCAATACACTCTGCTTTGAGTATCATTTTGCTTATCGCTGACAATTGCCAGCTGCATATATACCCTGCAGTCATCGGGATAAGTTATTGCAAGGTCATCAAGCAAGCCTCTTGCCCCCGACAAATCTCCCGAAAGGCTGTATGCCTGTGAATAATTTATTCCGTCCTCTGCGGAAAGATAATATCTGTCACGAATGGTTGAATAACATTCTTTTGCTTTTTGCAGACCGCTGTTTTCCATTCCCGAACCAAGCGAACCCATTCCGAGATATGCCTGTCCGAGTTTTCTCAAGACACTTAAATTCTCATCAATACTCCTTGCACTCTCATAGCTTGATACGGCGTCGCCGTATTGATTTTTGTCCGTATAAATATCGCCTTTGAGCAAAAACGCGGCAAATGCGTTATCGCCGTTGGGTTCGGTGTTAAGACATTCATTTGCATAATTTAAAGAATTTTCCAAATTGCCGTTTTCATATTCAATTTCCGCCTGAAGTAATTTATTGACAGATGAATTCGGAAATTTTTCCTCTGCCATAGAAATAACGCTCTGAGCCTCTGAAAATCTTTTACCTTTTACAAGGGCAATTGCGTAATCTCTCAAGCAAACTTCGGCATTGTCATCGTCAGCAATTTCATATGCCGACTTATAATTTTCAACGGCATTGGCAAAATCGCCCTCATCAAAATAACAGTCGCCCATATAACGGAGAATTTCAGCCGTTGTTTTATCGGTCATAACACTGCGATATTTTGAATTATTCAGCAAATCCGTTCCGAGTCGTTCAGCATTAACCGTGTCGCCTTTATCACAATATGAAACAAACAAATCATACTGCCCTGCAAGCTCGGTACCTGCAATTTCATAATTACCGAACACAAACATAAGCACACCGGAAACTATCATAATTCCCGAAACAACCGAAGACAAAACCTGCAATAATATGTATCTCTTATAACGCTCATCCTGTTTTTTGATATTGTCAACAGCCGAAAGCATTTTTGCCGCAGATTTATAGCGTTTCTTTATGTCCCACTCCATAGCCTTGCTTATTATCGAAACAAACGGCTGAGAATACGGAAGTTCGTATTCTTCAAGAGGCGGAAGTGTTTCGTCCTCAATATCGGGAATACATCCTGTCATAAGATGATAATAAGTAGCACCAAGGCTGTAAATGTCTGTCCGTCCGTCAAGCGGAGCGTTGAATTCCGGAGTTCCGTTCAATATATTCATCACATTCATATACTGCTCGGGTGACGAATAATTCTTGCTGTAACCCTTTACAGCGTCATCGGCACTCAATGAAATGCCAAAGTCAATTAAGCAAATGTCGCCGTTATCCCTCACAATTATATTTGCGGGTTTAATGTCCGTATGGATAATCGGAGGATTATTGCAATGCAAATAGTCAAGCACCTCACAAAGCTGTCGGAGCCACTTGATTAACTGACTTTCCGTAAACACATAACCGTCATTGATAAAATGTTCAAGATCCTTGCCGTCAATATAATCAATAACAGTATAAAAATCACATTCGTATTCGATGATGTCATATACCTGCGGAAGATACGGATGATGAAGTTTTTTGAGAATATCCACTTCATTTCGCAGAAAGGAAGAATCAAGATTTCTGTTCTTGATTTTTTTCATAACAACATATTTTTCCAGTCTGAGGTGATAGGCAAGATACACCACTCCCATACCGCCGCTGCCGATTTCTTCAACAATACTGTAAGTATCATTTACGATATCACCGCCGAAAAGCATATCCTGCCCACCTTTCTTTTTCGGGCATATCCCGAAAAGAGGATACGCCCGAATCATTAAAAATATTGTCTGACTTTATTCAGCCTTTTTTCTTTTCTTTGCAACAAAGAAGATTACTGCCGCAATAACAAGTGCAAGACCTGCAAAAGTACAAATTACCAGTACGGGATTCGCAAAGAATCTCTGGAATATATTAGCGGAAAGAATGAAGTTATCAACTCTCTTTTCACCTGTATTTCCTGCAAGGTCACCGATTGTAACCTTAAGATTTTCTTTAATACCGCCTGTTTCTGCTTTAAGAACAATTTCTGCGGTAAGCATACCTGCAATAGAACCGTCCTTATCATCAACAATCGTGTAATCCTCACCCTCGGCAAGCTTTTTGTTATCAAGAGTTACAACCAGCTTGCTCTTATCAAGATTATCGTCCTCACAAACAATTTTAACCTTTTTGCTTGCTTCCTTGTAAAGCTCATTATCCTTGATACCCGTAATGCTTACGAGAGGGCTTGTCTTATCAACAACAAATGAAATTGCACATTCACGCTTATTTTTCTGTTCTGTGCTGAGAGAAGAATCTGCCATACGGTTGTTATTTGTGTTCTTAGCCTTATCAACCGACATAATTGTAACTGTATATGCAGCCTCGTCAGAGAAGTTCTTCTTGTTTACGGTATAAACACTCTTGCACCACTCATTGCCGTTGTTGCTTGAAGTGAATTTGTAATCGGTATTTTCAACAAGTTCTGTACTATTTCCGCCGCTCTTTGCAAGTGTTACGCTGTGCTTTGTAAGCGGAGAAACATTGATTTCTTCAACCACGATATCCTGCTCTGCATTTGTGTAGCCGTTCTTAATGAGCTTTTCCGACTCATCGGATGCTTTAAATGTTGAGCCGAATCTGTTTACAGAGAATGTAACGCTCTTTGATGTGCTGTTGCCTGCCTTATCGCTAAGCTCAACTGTGAAGTTATAAATACCGTCATTTTCAAGAACCTCGGCAAAATCTCTGTACTTATAAATAAATTCTGTCTCGCCGTTGCCGCCGGTATCGTAATCGAACTTAGAAGTATCGTCACTCTTGCTGTTAATATCGATTCTTGTAAATTTAAAATCGTGATCATCGGTAAAGTTATCGTCCCTGTATGTTACAACAGGAGCAACCGTTCCGTTATAAGCCTGATGATCTGCAACACCTGTGATTTCAACTTCGGGAGCGGTTTTGTCGATATAGAACGAATCAACCTTTTTCTGAACAGCCTTGTTACCTGCAAGGTCGGTATAGTCAACAGTAAATGAATACTTGCCGTCCTTGTTGAACGAAACTGTTGCATTGTGGTCATCGCCTGAACCTGACCAACCTACAACTGACGGAGCAGTTGCTCCCTCTGCAGTTACGGGAATGTTTACATACTGACTTCCGCTGTTGAAGTTATGTTCCGTAATCTTGATAGTAGCAGTACGGTCAGCCTTGTAGTAGTTGCCGTTCTTTGCAGAGTTATTGTCAAATGAAACGTCAATTACAGGAGCAGTTTTGTCAACCGTGAACTTCTGCTGAGTAAACTTGTCGGCAGAATTCATAGCCTTGTCCTTAACGGCAATGTCAAATGTAAAGTCGCCGTCTGTGTTGTAAACAATCTTAGCAACATGAGTTGACTTGTCGGGATCTGCGGTATTGTTGTTGTGAGTCCAGCCGCCGATTGTTGTGTATCTGCCGCCGTTTCTCATAATTGCCGCCTCAACAAGCGACTCGTCAAAGTTACGCTCTGTAACAGTTACGGTAGCCGTCCTGTCAGCCTTGTAATAATCATTTCCGCCGTATGTAGTATGCTCGTTGTTGTCATACTTAACATCAATAACAGGCTTAGTCTTGTCAATACTCAAGCTGTCCTTAACATTGTCTGTCTTATTACCTGCTCTGTCAGTCATTGATGTTGTGATTTTAATATTATTACTGTTATCCGTAACAACATAATCAACAACAATATTTGTAATAAGGTTATCATTTGTATTCTTAGCCTTAGTACCTGTAACAGTTACAGAACCGTTCCCTGAGGAAGTAATATTACCGTTATTGTCAACAGAAACACTAATCGTGTTGGTAACGGTATTTGTATAATCAGAAACCTTAATTTCAGCGTCTTTAATACCTGCATAAGCGTCTTCAAATACAACCCTTGCGTTTACATTTCCGCTGTAAAGGTCAAGTCCCGAATTGTCCTTGTAGCTTGCCTTTGCTCTTGACATAGTAACACTTGCATTACCGTTGTGATGCTGCTGTGTTTCAACAATTAAGTCATCAGGCTTTTTCTCGCCCTCACCTTGGATGTTTTTGTCTATGCTTCTATTGTCAAATTTATCAACAGCATAAGCATAGATTTCACCCTTGAAGTTTGCAGGCACTTCAAATACAGCATTATTATTTGATGAAACTGTCTTTGTTTCGTCTACTGCATTATCTTTCTTTACTACATCGTATGCTCTGAAATGAATTTCCTTAACACCCGATGCACTGTCTTTAGCTGTAACAGTAACATTTGTGTTATGTTGGAAATAATATCTGTATTCCTGTGAAGATGTTTCGTCAACTATTGGATTTTGACTTCCATTTTCAATTGCAAAGAGTGTTATCACAGGTGCAGTATTATCAATACTGAACTCATAAGTATAGTCATCTCTCGTCACACTTGCATTATTTGTAGCTTTTACTTTAATTGTGTATTTACCTGAAATATCACTTCCGCTTACACCAATAGCTTTAAATACTTCGGAAAGTTTTAAATCATAATCAAGCTTACAATCCTTTTTCTTGGCATCTTCTGATGTGGTGTCAAAAGTAATAGGCGGATTAGTAGTGAATAATTTTGTACTGCCTTCTTTACTAACTGTAACTGTTGCCTCTGAAAGTGCTGATAAACTCTCACTTAATTTAATATTGAAAAGTTCACCGTTTTTCTTATATGAGAATAAACCTTTATTATCCTGATGCTTGAAGTTTTCAGGTGTAACAGTTAAATCAGAAAATTTATCCTTACCGTCGTATCTTACAACTTCGGTTGCATCTGCTGAGTCGGTAGCCTTGTACCCTCCGCTCTTATCACCTGTATAGATAAATGTATAATAGTTAGATGTATTATCAAACTTATCCGTTACTGTAACAAACAGATTATATTCTTTGTTACGGTTGTCTATTGTAAACTCAGCAAATTTACTGTCTTCACTGTTTTCACTTTTAGTAATATTAGCAAGTTCACTGTATTCACCGTCTTTTTTATCATAAAGAGTATAACTTACGATACCACTTGACGGATCAGCATCATTTGCGGTTACTTTCACATTTATGGTGTTTTTAGAATAAATACCAAAAGTCAAGAATTTGAGTATCTTATCCGTAGCACTCTCGCCACTGATTGTAAATGTTTTAGGTTCTGGAGCAGTATTGTCAATACTAAAATCATATTTGTATGGTTCACTGCTTACACCTGCATTATTTGTAGCTACTACGGTAATTGTGTATTTACCTGAAATACCTCTTTTGCTGACACCGATAGCATCAAATACTTCTGCAAGTTTTAAATCATAATCAAGCTTACAATTATCTTTCCTTGCATCTTTTGATGTGGTGTCAAAAGTAACAGTATCGGAGAATTCTTTCTCGCTACCGTCTTTATTGACTGTAACCGTTGCCTCTGAAAGTGCTGATAAACTCTCGCTTAGTTTGATATTGAAAAGCTCATCATTTTCTTCATTTTCCTTATATGAGAACAAATTACCATTCTCATCATGATGCTTAAAGTTTTCAGGTGTAACAGCTAAATCAGAAAATTGGTCATTACCATTATAACTTACGACCTCAGTTGCATCTGCTGATTTGATAGCATCGTAACTATCTTTCTCATAACCTGTATAGGCAAATGTATAACCGACAGATACATTGTCAAAATTGTCTCCAGCTTTTGCAAATAGCTGATAAGCATTCTCGCTGTCTGAAAGCATAAATGTTCTGCTAAGTACACCGTCTTCATAACTATAACTACCATCAATAGCAGTGTCTCCATTATAGAGTTCAATTTTTGCATGATTCTCTTCATAGTTGTCCATTCCGGATGTAGCGTTATTTATTTCTACATCTTTTGCACTGACTGTTACCTTAATTGCATCATTATGATAAATACCGAAAGTAAGGAATGAAAGCAACTTATCGCCGGCGGATGAACCATCTTCAAATCTAAACTTTGTTACCATAGGAGCAGTATTATCAATACTAAAATCGTATTTGTATGGTTCACTGCTTACACCTGCGTTATTTGTAGCAACTACGGTAATTGTGTACTTACCTGAAATAGCTTCGTCCTTTACGCCAATCTGTTCAAATACCTTAGAAAGATTTAAGTCATAATCGAGTTTGCAATCCTCTTTCTTGGCATCTTTAGATGTGGTATCAAAAGTAATAGTATCAGAGAATTCTTTCTCACTACCGTCTTTATTAACTGTGACTGTTGCCTCTGAAAGTGCTGATAAACTCTCACTTAATTTAATATTGAAAAGTTCACCGTTTTTCTTATATGAGAATAACCCCTTATTATCCTGATGCTTGAAGTTTTCAGGTGTAACGGTTAACCTATCAGAAAATTTATCCTTACCATCGTATCTTACAATTTCGGGTGCCTTAGATGATTTGATAGCATTGTAGCTATCTTTCTCATAACCTGTATAGTCAAATGTATAATAGTCAGATTCATTGTCAAACTTATCCGTTACCCTAACAAACAGATTATATGCTTCATCACGGTTGACCAACGTAAAATTACCGTCTGTTGTCGGATCGCCAATTTGTCGGTATTCGTCATTTTTCAACTCATATAAAGTATATGTTTTAATACCGCTTGACGGATTATAATCATTTGCGTTTACTTTTACATTTATGCTGTTTTTAGAATAAATGCCAAAAGTTAAAAATTTGAGTATCTTATCTGTAGCACTCTCGCCACTAATTGTAAATTTTTCAGGTTTCGGAGCAGTATTATCAATACTGAAATCGTATGTAAATACTTTGCTCACACCTGCATTATTTGTAGCAACTACAGTAATTGTATAATTACCAGTAATATCGCTTCCGCTGACACCGATAGCATTAAATACTTCTGCAAGTTTTAAATCATAATCAAGCTTACAATCCTCTTTCTTGGCATCTTTTGATGTAGTATCAAAAGTAATAGTATCTGAGAATTTTTTTTCACTACCGTCTTTATTAACTGTGACTGTTGCCTCTGAAAGTGCTGATAAACTCTCACTTAATGTAATATTAAAGAGTTCACCTTTTTCTTTGTATGAGAATAACCCACCAACCTGATGCTTGAAGTTTTCAGGTGTAACGGTTAAATCAGAAAATTTGTCAATGCCTCCGTAACTTACAAGTTCCGGTAAAGTATTTCCTTTATCCGGATTATACTCTATTGGTTTATAACAATTTTCATTATGATCTTTTAAATTAAATGTCCATTTTTTACCGCAATTATCTGCTTTATCCTCAGCTACAGCATATAACTTATACAACTCATCAGATTTATTTAATGTAAATGTTGCACTGCCATTACTAATATATTCACCAAATTCCTGCGTATTTAAGAGTGTATCACCATTATAAAGTGATATTTTCTTAATACCCGATGAAATATTTTTATCCTCTGCATTAACAGTTACAACAACTTGATCATTGTTATAGATACCAAAGGTCAAAAATGACAGAACCTTATCAACATCACTCTCTACAGTAGCGAACTCAAATGATGTAATTTCAGGTGCGGTACTATCAACATAACAATAAAACGTAAATGTTTCAAATGTTTCATAAGTTTTTCCGTTGACTGTGTAGCTGTATTTTACCTTTAATATATTTTCATCTTCTGACTTGTTACTGTCAGTTTGTATATTAAGATTATCCGATGAAACTTCCTTATCATTCAGAAAATATTCCGATTTTAACGAACCGTCTTCCGTTGCGGAATCATTTGTTGCTACCGAAATTTCTTTACCGCCATATGTAACTTTTGCATTATCAAATGAAACTGTTATTTTATTAAATGGTGTTTCATCTTTATAATATAATTTATCGTTGGCAGTTACTTCCTTATCGTTTGCCTTAACATTCCACTTGCCTGAAACAGATAACGGAGTCTCAAATGTATAATTCACCGTTTTGGTATCGGTAAATTTAATTCCATATGTATTATCTGTATAGGTATAAGTGTATTCAACTTCTGTACAATCTTCTTTAAGTTTTTGGGCTGTAACTACACCCTTAAAACCGTCAACATCATTCACCTTAACATTATCTATCAAAGCTTCACTATTTTCTTTCGATGTTAAAAACTTATAAAAAGTAATCTTGTCATTTTTAAAAACATCAGATTCATTTCCAGCAACATCTGTTACGGTAGCACCGAATTTATCTGATTTTTCAATTTTTTCAGAGGTAATTTTTCCGCTGTAATATGAAAAAACATTGTTATCACCGACTTTACAAGTTGGCAATGTATTTAAAAGAGAGCCTGCTAAACCGTTTTTAGTATATACTTGCCACTCATTTAAATCCCACTCTTTGCTCTTTTTCACACCTACTTCATCGTCATTCAATCCGTTATGGAATATAACCTTGTTTTTATCAGACGGATAAATATAGTAATATAAATTACCGCTATATTTTTTCATTATAGCGTCATCACTTTTCCATTCCTTATATGGCTCGCCATTTTCTTTCCACACATGAATACGATCATAAGGCTCTGCATCATCAGTAGTACTTGTGTTACTGCTTTTCTTGTAAAAAACAATTGTATTACCAACTGTAATTTCCTTTGCAACATCATTTCTCAGAAAAACAATTTGATCACTACTGTTTACATTAGTTCCGGTATATGTTCCGTCTTTTTTTGTCAATACCGATTTCACCTTGCCCTTGCTGTCAAAAAGCACGGGCTGATGATCTGATTTGACAAAAATTGTGTTTGCAGAACCGTTATTTCCTTCAGCACTCGAAGAATTGCCGGTCAAGCCGCTAACGGGCAGAACTCCGAGGAGGATTGCCACAGCAAGCAATGACGCAACGATTTTTCTGGTCTTTTTTGAAAAATTCAATTCCATTGTTTACTCTCCTTCTTTTTTGTCAGATATACTCTTTATATATTTATAATTCACCCCGTTAAAGATACTGTGCATATGCAGAGAAAAGAGAAATACTGCGAAAGTTTCTATCACAGCACAGTTCAAAACAGGAAATATCCAAAATATAATCGTCAGCACAAACGAAAGTCCCATAATCATATCAAAAACAATGGCAAATCTGTTTGAGAAAAAACAGATAACACCCGGTTTTGTCTTTTTAAGTGTCTGCTTGCCTTTTATTTTTGACTTTCGGCTTTTATTAATCATTGCAAGCAAAGCATAGCCTGCAACCATACATCCCCAAAAAATAACCTCTGTAATGCAAATTAAGGGAATGTTTACCGAATCTCCCTCAAAGCTGAGGAAAAGAAGGATTAATAGCGAAAGCGGTGAAACAGTAAGCAAAACCAATACCGCCCTAAACTTGTTTATATCACTTTTCAAGTAGTTCACCTCAAAATATGCGAATTCTCAACAGCAGAAAACTGCTGTTGAGTTTCTAATTATTATCAGTTAATAATTTCATCGGTATGAATAACCACAAGTTTTTTGACAATCTGAAAATTCACATTCTGCACATTGTCATATGCAAAAGAATTGTCGTAACCTATATTATTCATATCGCTTTCGGAAAGCTGTTGCGTTGTCTGTGCGCCCGGATCATAGCTTTGAATATCAGGCTGTGAAAGCACGGCTGTCGGTTCAGCCTGTGGTTGAAGAACCGTTGTATTTTCCGAACCGTCGCCGTAAGGCGTCTTGCTCTGATTTACATACTGTTCTTTAACAGGCTCCGTCTGTGGCGGAACGATAATATTTTCCCTCTTCTTCTTGATATTCTTTTTGTCATTTTTTGAAAGCTGTGAAGTAAGCGTCTTTCCGTCAACACGAAGTCTGCCTGTTGAATTATTTGCTGCCTGCATTTCTTTGATTGTTTTCTGCTTTGCACGACCTGTTCTGATATTAAAAATTGTTTTGATATCAAACAGGAAAAACAGAACGACTGAAATAATGAAAAACAAAATCGTAAACGCAAGGCATATGTAAAAACAAATCCTAAAAATCGAAATTAAATCCATTATTTCACCCCCGAATTATCCAAACTTCTTGTATTTTCAATGTTATCGAGACATTCATTAACAAGAATTTGAAGTTCCTCATCATCCGGAACAGCTACTTTGATTTCATTAACATACTTTTCAATATTATCAAGTTCGTTGCTTATATCCTTAGCAGTTGCAAGACCGTTTTTTATAAACCAATAATACTTTGTATATATTTGCGAAGTAACATTTCTGTAAATCAAAAGTGCAATCTGGTTGTTTTCGTCTTTGGCAATATTGGGGGACGCAATCTCAACAAGATTGTTCCAATACTCCTTAACTTCTTCAACTGGATCGCCCTCAAGAGATTTGCCCGACATATTCTGATATGCCTTTGACATCGAACTCAAAAGTTCCGCCCTGTGCTTTATCTGTTCGGTACTACCCATTTTCTGTGCAATATCAAGCCATCTTTGAGAAACCGTTATGCCTGCCATACTAAAGTTCTCACTTTCAGATTTCTGTGATGACGGCACATATGAAAAGTACAATGCCTGACCGAGTTTATATGCAACATTATCGGCATATTCCGACGGATACTTTGATTTGAGTCCGTCCTCGTGTTCATATATCGCATCTTTAATGGTGTTGTACTCATCTTCGGAAAGTTTCGAGTCAGAGGTACATCTTTCAAGAAGTTTTTGATATGCCAACGGATTTTCAGGATCAACATTTATAGCATCCAAATAATATTTTTCAGCCGCATCCTGACTTACCGCACTGTCGCCGTTTGCAATATAACTCTCATAAGTTGATGAAGTCTGAACCGTAAGACCGGCACTGAATCCGATTGTACCGACAAGCATAACAATCGTCATAATAAATGAGGCAAGGAAGGTTTTCCACTTAAATGACTGAACCTTTTTATTTTCAATATCAAGATCCTTGTAGTGGTCGAGAGCATACAAAAGTTCTGCACAGGACTGGTATCTGTCCTCGGGGTTTCTCTGTGTACACTTGAGAATAATTTCTTCAAGACCTGACGAAAGCATCGGATTCCATTGGCGAATCGGGTACATCTCATACGGAGGTGTTGCAGGATTATGTCCTGTTACAAGGTGATACATAGTAGCACCGAGACAATAGATATCCGTTCTCGCATCGGTTTGTCCGTGACCGCCGAACTGCTCGGGTGCGGCATATCCCTGTGTACCAAGACAGGTTGTGTCGGCAACACTTGAGTACTTAAACTCTCGTGCCGTACCAAAATCAATGAGCATTACATTTCCGTCCGGCTTGAGCATAACATTTGACGGTTTCATATCACGGTAAATAATCGGGGGCTTTCTTGAATGAAGATATCCAAGAACATCGCACAGCTGTTTTGCCCACTCAATAACATCGTCCTGATTTTGAGCGCCGCTCGTTTCAAGAGCCTTGCTGAGCGGATTACCCTCGATATAATCCATAACGATAAGGAATGTATCGTCACAGTCGATAACATCAATAATACTTGGCAAATGCGGATGATTAAGTTTTTTCAACAAATCGGTTTCAGCAACGAGGTTTTGCTTTACAACCTCAAAGCTCTGCATACCGTCTTTGCGAACTTCTTTGATTGCCCATTGTTTGTTTGCCCTTTCATTCATGGCAAGGTAAACAACGCTCATACCGCCTTTGCCAACTACATTAAGTATTTTATATTTTCCGTCGATTACGGAACCAATCTCAAGCATACTCTCACTCTACCCTTACTAAAACAACCGTAATGTTGTCCTGTTCTCTTCTGTATTTATCAAGCTCGGTAAGATAAACTGCATTATCTTTCATCTGCTGTTCATTATTAAGCACAAACGGATTAAGTCTTTCATACATTTCTTCATCGGAGATAACATGTCTGAATCCGTCGGAGCAAAGCATAAATATCTGACCCGACATCATACTGCCGTTATAGAATGCGGGTTCAATATATTCGCTTGCACCTATGCATTGTAAAAGAACATTTCTTTTCGGACAGGTTTCAGCCTCTTCGGGCGTCATTCTGCCCATATCAATTTCCCGCTGAACATACGACTGGTCTTTGGTCAGCTGATATGTTCTGTCGCTGAAACAATACGCTCTTGAATCGCCTATATTTACGATATAATATTCATTGCCTGCAAACAGACAGGCAACAACGGTAGTACCAAGACTTATTCCCGTTCTTCTTCCAAAAGAAGAAATATTTCGGTTCATATCAAAAACAATCTTTTCCCATGAACGGAAAATCATATCTTTCATATCGGGGGAGCCTACAATTTTCGGAAGATCATTTTCAAACCATTTACTGAACGCATCTATAACGGCAGCACTGGCGACCTCACCTTTGGCAAGGCCGCCCATACCGTCACAAACAACAGTCAATAATACATTTCCCCTGTCGGTTGTTGCCTCCATAACAAGAGCCGAATCCTGATTTGTTTTCTTCCTGATTCCTACATCTGTATGTACTGCTGTTAAATAATTCATATTAATACCTGCTTAATCAGCCCATAAACTGGAACTCTTCATCAGAAATCTTAATCTTGTCACCGTTGCTAAGAGCAACTTCCTGATTCGGAGTAAGCTTGTTTCCGTTTACATAAGTGCAGTTAGTTGAACCAAGGTCTGAAATAAAGAACTTGCCTGCACGAGCCTTAATCTTTGCATGTGCTCTGCTGACAGAATTGTTATTGCTGATGCAATAGTCAACTCTTCTTCTTTCCTTACCGATTACAAATTCGGGCTTATTGATGCTGATTCTCTCGTTTGTTGAAGTTCTCACGAGAACAGCACCTGTCGGCTGATAACCGAGAACTGTTGTAAGAGCATCGCCCTCATTTAATACAGTAGTAGGATTATCACCCTCACTGCTTGGAACTGTCGGAGCAGCACCCTGACTCGGTACATTAGGTCTGTAAGCACCGCTCTGCTGCGGCTGATTGCCGTAAGGTGATGAACCTCTGTTTGGCTGAGGCTGATTGCCGTAAGGTGAAGAACCTCTGTTCATACCTATCGGACCGTTCGGAACATTTCTTACGGGTTTAGACTTCTTCTTGCTGCCTGAAACAATAATAATAATTACTACGATAATAATAATTACAGCTACTGCGGCAATTGCAATAATAATAATCATCTTTGAAGAGTCGCCGTTGTCGTTGTTCTTATCTGTTGAAGCAACTGCAGTTGTTGTAGCTTCCTGTTTCTCTGTTGTGGGAGCAACTGCCTCTGTTGTCGGCTGTTCCTCTGTTTCCGGTGCGACTGTTTCACCTTTGCTTACAGATGCACCCGTACCGCTCTGATACTCAACGCCGAGTTCGTCAAGGATATTCTTAACCTGATTCATGCTTACGGAATAGTAGTAGTTGCTCTTTGTACCCTTGTTGATACCAACTACCTCGCCGTTCTCATTTACAAGAGGACCGCCCGAGTTACCGTTATTAAGAATTGCACCGTGCTGAATATAATCAATACCGTCAGATGAAGTAATCTTTGAAACCTCACCGCTTGTGATTGTTACATCATCGCTTGTATATGTATTTTTGTTCTGAAGCTCTGCAACTGCTGCGGGGAAACCGAGAGCATAAACAACCTGTGTTTTGTCAACACTGTCGCTGTCGCCGAGAACAGCGGGTGTTCTTCTGTTCATCATCTCGGTAAGGTTTACAATTGCAAAGTCCATTTCCTGACTTTCCTTCTTAACCTTAACAGGGATTGTTACATCACCTGAAACAACAACTTCAAGGCTCAGGTTGTCAATGCTGTAATTTGAACCGAAAATATCTTTACAAATTGCCTTAACATCGTCATTTACATCAACAACATGAGCGCATGTGAGAACTGTGTTGCCGTTGATAAGAAAACCTGTACCGCCCTGAATAGGTGTACCCTTATCACGACTGTCTTTCTTGTAAATCATTCTTACCTGAACAAGACTTTCGCTTACTTTTGTTACACTTGCGTTGGCTGCTTCGGCATTAACCGGAATAACAACCGAAAATGCCATACACAAAACGCACGCTAATGAAAGCAAGAGTTTTGCAAAGCTTTTTTTGCTTTTTGTTTTTGAGATCATTTTTTACTCCTCCTGTTTGTGCGGTTATTTCCGCTGGTTTGATTATATATTAGCAGAATTTCAGCAAGCTTCTCCCAAAACCGACAGACGACCGATTTTTCGGACAAACAGCACGATTCTGCAAAAATACCTGATAACTAATCGGTTTTATAATGTGAAAATAAAGTTTTAAAAGGAATATCCGGAAACAGCTCCATATTTATGGTCATTGCTTCATTGATAATAAAATCCTCTTTGCCGCATAGCTTTTCCTTTATAATCACAACATCTTCGCCAACACTTTTTGCAATGTCATCAACAGTGATATTTCCTTCTTCAATAGCCTTTTTTATTAATGGAAAAACGCAATTCATTATACCACCGCCCGAGTTTTCGTTTATTTACTAGTTAATTTTATACGATTTTGTGTTTATTGTCAATATCAAACAAAAAACTTGCCATACAATTTCTATTTTGTAATTGATTATAGACAGATAAACGGCTATAATTATGAGAAAAAGGAGGTACTGCCATGAACACATCTGATTACGCACAAATTTCTTCTTCAAATATCAGGTTCCTTTTGACAAAAAATAATATGTCAATTCGCCAGCTTGCAGAAAAAATCGGAATTGCGTCCACCACCTTGAATGATTCATTAAAAAGTAAAAAAGGAGTATCCGTTGACTCACTTATTAAAATAGCCGATTATTTTAATCTTACCGTTAACGACCTTTGCAATGTTTCACTTGACCGAAAATCAGCACAGGATGAAGAGGAGTATGATATAATTTACAACAAATTCAAAAAGCTTGATTCTCACGGAAAAGAACTTGTTGCAATGATAATTGACAAAGAGCTTGAAAGACTTCGGAAGCACTAAAATATCTTTGATGCCGATTAACCGAGCCGTTTTTAATTATGACTGTTCGGTTGCATTTTTTCTGTCCTTTTATCGTACCCAAAAATATTCCCCCTCTCGTTAATTCCTTTATCAAATATTTTACATATAAAAATTCACTATCTCAATATGTGCAATTTTGTGTGCAGTAAATAAGAACATATTTTTCGTGTTTTTTTGACATATTTTTTACCGCAAGTTACATTGACCTGCTATTTTGTTTGTAGTATAATAGTTATATCAAAAGTACAGACAGTAATTATATTTTATGCAATAATAAACGCATCTTATTATATGTACTATAACTGATTGTGGTGATGATTATGTCGTTTTGTGAAAAGTTTCAAAGAGCTGTCGGGGATACAACTATATACAGATTGAGCAAAATTACGGGTATTGAACGGACAAAACTCCAGCGTATTAAGAGCGGTCAAAAACTGCCCACCATGGAGGAACTTGAACTTATCTGTGCTTCGCTCTGTCTTTCTCCCGAAGAAAAATTTAATTTAACAAAAGAATATGAGATAGCAATTATAGGCGAAGACAGGTACAAAAGCAGAATCTGCACGGCAAATTTTATCGAAAATCTGTATAACATTTTCGAGGTTAAGCATTGCCCTATCGAACGGAGTTTTAAAATATCGCTTAATATGGAATATCCTGCTGTTATCAAAGGCGAATCCGACACCTATAACGCAATTGAAACCATAATGCGACAGGAAGCTGTTGAAAATAACACCATATATATCTACGACGATATTTTTGAAGACAAGTCACCCATTAACAATTTATTAAAAAGTATAACCGACATAGCAGGTTTGTCGGTATGTCATATTTTTGGTCTTAAACCTTATGACGACTCCTATGATAACTACTATTCAAACATAAACATGATAAACAAAATTTATCCGATTTTTCTCAGCAAAACAGATTACCATGCTTATTACTACTACGATAAAACAACAAACAGCTCCGTTCTGCCATATTTTATTGTTACCGACAACTGCCTTATTACGATTTCATATGACAAAAGAAGTGCTGTAATAACTCAGGATAAAAACATAATCAAACTTCACAAAGAACTCTTTGAACAAAAAATAAATAACTCCTATGCTCTGATTGCCGATATCAACACGCTTATGGGATACAGCAGTATTTATGTTGAGCATTTGCGGCACTACGACATTGCAAACACAAATTTGATTACCATTGAATACGAACCATGCGTAACGCCGTATATAGGTGATGAATTAATTGAAATGTGCATGAGAAAGGACATTCCAAACTTTCCCGTCATATTTGACCGTGCAAAAAGCTGTCTTTCGCAATACCGCAACTTTATGTTAAAAACTTCAATTTTTACCGAACGAGGGCTTGACAATTTTCTTATGACGGGCAGAATAACCGAGATACCCGAAATTGCCTACAATCCTATTCCACCCAAATATCGAATAAAAATCTTGAATGAACTTTGCAAATCCGCAATAAATTTAAAGCAAAGCAGTCTGCATCTTATTCGTGAAGACAAACTCCATTTGCCGAAGAATCTTCGTTATTGCGGAACAGGTCAGATTAACGACTTTTTCCTTCTCCTGTCCGATGAAAAAAACAGCCACTCTGTTTTTAAACTTAATGAATGTGGATTTGCAAAACCCTTTTATGATTTTGCAACGAGCCTTGTTGATTCCGAAATTGTTTATTCAAATGAAGAAACAATAAAGATAATACAAAATAAGATTTCAGAATTTTCACAATCGCTTTAATCTGACAAATAAAAAAACCGTGTGTACAAAAAAAGTACACACGGTTTTGTGTTTTAGTCGGTATATTTACTTGAGCATTTTAAGAATATCGTCCTTTTCACGATAGCCGACAGCCTTATTGACAAGCTGACCGTTTTTGAACACCATAAGAGTCGGGATACTCGACACATTATACTGCATTGTAAGGTCGGGTTCTTCATCAACATTAACCTTGCCGACAAGAATTTTGCCGTCATATTCGTCAGCGATTTCTTTCACAATCGGGGCAATCATCTTGCACGGACCGCACCATGTTGCCCAAAAGTCTACAAGCACGGGAATATCCGACTGCAAAACCTCCTGCTCAAAAGTTTCTTTGTAAAGCTCTATTTCCATAACAATCCTCCTGTTCGGTTATTTTAATCTTTAGATTTGTAGTAAAGCATACAATGACAAAAGCCCTCAAAATCGGGATCGGCAATTTGCTCCTTGAATTCCTTGCACATACACTTATATTCCTCTGTACGCTGAATTCTGCACGGGCAGTAGCCGCCTGTCCTCTTCAAGCCCTCTTTAACTGTCTTTACTGTTTCTTTGTCGGGATTAAGTGTTATTTTCATCTGCTCACCCCACAATTTTTACGGCGTTTGCCGTTAATCTCTTCCCTTGACTATACTATATATCGCAACCATAAAATTGTCAAGTGGCGGTGTGTCACCGCACCCCGTTCGTGTAGACAGTTTCAGCAATACAAAACATATTATGCCCGAGCGTAACATTGTCACCGTCTGCACCATTCAATGTAGCGGCGAACAGTGTTCGCCATTTGTTTTATGTGCAAACATAAAACAAGTCGTAGGGGCGTTCATTGGACGCCCGCCTTGATGAAATTATTTGTTTTATGTGTATGTTATGATGTGATGAAAATTGTGTATTCTTGTAGCGGTAAATTTCCGACATTTATATAATTTAATTCACCATAAAATCTGTACCGTTACTTGCAAGTGTTCATCGGATCACCTACTGAATTGTGAAAACAGTAACTAAAATTATCTTTATTATTTGCCGTATAAAAAAACTCTGTTAAATTTTTCAAAAATTGCATTAAAATATACATTTTTTCGCCTTTTGAGCTTATAAGCGGAGGCGATTTTATGACAAACTTTTTTATGGTTCCGAACGAGGTGTTTAACCTCAAGCTAAAACCTCACGAATTTTCGGTTTTGTGCTACATATTGAAGTGCTGTGACAAAGCAAAAACCTGCTATCCGTCAATAATGACCATTGCAAATGCCTGTTCAATTTCCGAAAACACGGCAAGAAAGTGCGTAAACAATCTTTGCGAACGAAACATAATTTCAAAATCGGGCGGTTTTGCGGTCGGAAAATTCGGCAAAATTCAGCCTGCTCCCTATATATTTTCTCTCAACCCAGACTTTTACGATATCGGATTTTGCCGTGACAACCTCGTTGAACACTACGCAAATAATACACCTGCCCCCTGCACGCAATGCAGTACCCCTCTGTAAATTCTGTGCCACCCCCCTGCATCTCCTGCACCACTCCCCCTCACGATTTGCACCCTAATAATACCCATAGAAAAAGACTAAGAGAAAAATACCCAAGGAACAATACCAAATGAATAACTGCGATGAGTGGAATCGAGAGCGAATACTGACGAATTGCATCCTTGTAATCGCAGAAATCTGTGTTATACTTAAGTTGAAAATAATTTGATGAGGTGATAGCATGGTAATAAGAGAGGTTCAGGACAGGGATTTCGTTCAGCTTGCGGAAATGAGATGGACCCATGCTGTTGAGGACGACGAAACTTACGGTGAACACAACACCGACGGTGTAACAAAATCGGTATTTATCGAGGAGTTCGTTGCCTTTTTATACACAAACAAGGGATACAAAATCTTCGTTGCGGAAGATGAGAATGCGAAAATTCTTTCGGCAATGTTTGTATATCTTATTCCGACAATTCCCACCCCGAATGCAAAGCGTGAATTTATTGCGTATCTCACAAAGGTGTTCACGCTTGAAGAATATCGTGGCAAGGGCATCGGCACTCGACTGCTCGATTATGTAAAGAACTACCTTTCGTCAATCAACTGCGAACTTGTCTTTGCATGGCCAAGCGAAAATTCGGCAGAATGGTATAAATCTCATGGGTTTTCCGACACCAACGAAATTTTTGAGTGCAGATTATAACAATAAAAAATATAAGAGAACAATCGGGTAACAGATTTACTGAATGTAAACTTCTGCTACCCGATTGTTAGTCTATACCGAGAATATCATGGAAATATTTAAGCGTGGAATATTTGTATTTTCGTTCAAAAGATTTTTTGTCAGCGTTTTCAAAATTTGAAACCGATTTGACATAGCCCTCTATGTATTTTGAAATCTGTTTTTCAATTTTATAAATATTTATTCTGACAGCCTTATATTCATTGTATCTACGACTGCATTTTCAATTAAATATGTATCATAATCCTCAGGTTTGATAAGAACCGTTTTTGAATAATCAAGCCCCGATTGATCGGTTTTTGACCTTTCTGTATTTTTAAACAGGAACGCATTTTTATGATGAATATGCGACCTAAACGGAACACAAATATAATAATCATTATGAGTTTTAATTAACAAACATCCATATGGTCGCTTGTCTTTTAACATCAATTCTCTGTAATGCGACTGAGGATAGTCTGCTATAAATTGTTTTGACAGATAAATAACGCTGAATATCACTTTAAAATTCCCCTATACCTGACCACATCTAAGATGTCAAAAATATTTTAGAATCTCAGTTGAAGTTATAAATTTCCGCTAAAGGGCTAACCCACTATTGAAAAAAGAGCAGACACCGCAAGATGTCTGCTCCAAATCATCGCCCGGTCAATTTTTATTTTACCGATGTGTCAGAACCGTCACACATCATCGTCAATCGGTCATTTTTATTTAGTCACGAGTCAGAACCGTCACTCGTCATCAAACGAAAAGCCATATCGGTTTTTCTATTATTATTTTATCCGAAATATAATTTTTTGTCAAGCATTTTTATGCTGACATAACACTTCGGATACACTTTTATTATAAGCATATTTTTTAAAATATTACGAACAAATAAAATAACAAAAAAACGGCACCCCGATTTTACTCGGAGTGCCGTAATTAATTTTGATTACAGAATCAGAATCGTGTTGAGTGTGGAATATTCCGCATTATTTAGCGTAAGCAGAATCTCCGCCGATCTGACCGTCGATACCTGTAAATCCGCTTGCGCAGCATACATAAACTCTCATGTTAGCCTTAGCAAGTTCCGGAACTGTAAGTGTACCGTCAGTAACATACTTAACATCACCTGTAACAGCGTCAATATACTTGCCGTTAGGAATGTTCTTGAATGTTGCACCTGAAGAAATTGAAACGAGTGCAAGGCTGTCTGTGTTGTCGTCAGTATAACGGCGAACATAAGACATATCTCCACCTGTTACATATGTGTTTGATGCTGTGTACTGTCCCTTCTGGAGAGCGGGGATAGCACGACGAATAGCATTAACCTTTGAAAGGTGCTTACTGAGCGGGCTTGCAAGAGTGTCAGCAACAGTGCCTGATGCTGTGTACTCACTGAAGTCAGTAGCGTTTACAGTACCCTCAAGATAATCACCGAAGTATGCACGACCTGAGTTTTCAAGAGAAATATATGTACCCTTATCAATAAGCTCACCCTTCTTGAACTCAACTTCCGAACCATAGTATACGCAAGGAATACCACGGAATGTGAACATAAGATCCATATTCTCTGCCCATGTCTGTGTACCGCCTGTGAAACGAGTTGTTTCATCCGGCTGTTCAGGAGCATAGTCGTGTGAATCAACATACATTACACTGTATGTTGCATCATTGTAATACTGGTCGTTGTTAATAGCGAAGTTATAAGCGTTCTTAGCGCTACCGAACATTCTGTGCATCTGGAAGTCAATTGCATCCATGCCTGATGCCATAGAACGGTCGGAACCGTGATATGTAATACCGTCAAGGTAAGCGTTGTCGCTCTTTGGCTGTGTAGAATCCATATCACCGTTGTAATTATCTTCTTCAAGATAATGCTGAAGAACGAGGTTCATGTTGTCGTTGATGTCTGTAGCTGATGTGCCCCAGTTCCAGCTGTCTGCCCACTTAGAGTTAGACTCTTTCCATGTGTAGTATGGAGTTGACTCCTCGGCATGGCCACGATACCAAACTGATGTGTATCTTGTGCAGATTTCGCCGAACATATAGAAGTTAGGCTTGCCTGCTGCCTTAGCAGCGTCCATAAGCTGATCATTGAACATAATGTTGAGAGATACTCTCGGAATGTGACGAACGGTATCAACACGGAAGCCGTCAACGCCCATATCCATATACTTTGAATATGAATCTACAACATATTCTGCAACTGCAGGGTTCTCTGTGTTAAGGTCAACGCAGTCGCCTGCAATCTGGCTGAACTTTGTTGTCCAGTCATCATAGTTAGGACTCTGGAAATAGCCTGTATGATAGTAGTTGTTCGGGTTGTAAGTATCACTCTGTGAAATCTTATTCATAGAGAAGTCCTGCTCTGCAGGCTGAGGACCGGTTGAGTTACCGTTGTCGCCTGAGTAAGTAACATTCTTCATAAGGTTAAGTCTCTGCTGATACTGAACACCCGGCTTCTGAGCCCAGTATTCCTCAGGTGACTTAAGGCCGTATGTATCAAGAAGATACTGTGTAGGAATCAATGACTCCTGAAGGTTGCCAAGGTCTTTAGTTGTATCCTTTGTGAAAAGATTACAGAAGTATGCTTCACCAAAGTTACCTGTGTGCTGAAGAACTACGTCCTGAATAATCTTCATGCCCTTCTGGTGAGCATCGTGAATAAGATCCTCGTATGTGTAGTCTGAGCTTTCATAACGAGCATCAACTGTTGACAAATCCATAGCATGATAGCCGTGGTAGTCATAGCCTGATCCGTTTGTAACAACAGGTGTTACCCAGATTGCGCTGAAACCGAGAGCCTTGATGTAGTCGAGCTTGTCACCGAGGCCTTTAAAGTCACCGCGCCATGCAGGGTCGTCGTCACCGTTGCCGGCTGTGCCGTCATCCCAGCAATGAACATCGTTGCCTGTATCGCCGTTATAGAAACGCGTTGTCATAACAAAGTAGATTGTTTCTTCACGCATATCAACGCTGCCAACCGGATCCGGCTCGTCAGGGTTGTATTTTGACCATTTACCGTCTTCACAGTACCAGTCAGCGCTTGCAGCAGATTCAAGTTTTTTCTCAGAAGAATACTGCTTGCCGTCAGCGTCTGTAACAATGGCATTTACCTTTGTAACATCTGCTACATGGTAGTTATACCACTTGTCACCCTTTGTCATTTTCTCACCGGGGTAAGACTTTGACATGGCGCTGTTTGTGGGGAGCGAGTTCCACAAATATACATATGGCTGTGTACCGTCACTCATTCTTACATGAATTGTGATGCCTGTTTCTGTTGTATCCGCAGATACAGCGTCAGAGTCGGAACTCTGAGCTGCATTTACAGAAATTACTCCTGCGGTTACAACCATCATCACAGCAAGAACAAGTGCGCACAGCTTCTTTATTCTTGTCATAGGTATATCTCCAATCTTTTTTTACTTAATGTTTGGATTAATCAAGGTTTACAACGATCTTGTGAACGATTGTTGCATCCTTAACACTGATTGCACCGTCACCGTCAAGGTCGCAAATCTTGAGGTCAAGTGTTTCGAGAGCCGGAACATCCGGAAGTCCTACAATCGACTTCTGAAGATATGTTGCGTCCACAACATTTACTTCGCCGTCACCGTCAACATCGCCACGGAGTCTTTCGGGAGCTGTTGTAGGCTGAACTGTTGTTGGCTGAGGAGTTGTAGGCTTAACAGTTGTTGGCTGAGGAGTTGTTGGCTTAACAGTTGTAGGCTGAACTGTTGTTGGCTGAGGAGCAGTTGTAGGAACAACAACTGTTGTAGGCTCAGTAACATCGTCTGCAGCTGTGTAAGTATAAGTCTTGTTTATTGTGCTGTTGTCAGAACCCTGTACATAAACATTAACCTTGTATTCACCCTTCATTGTAGGAACGAATGTGTAAATGTTGTTGAGTGTGTAGTAAGGTGTGTTCTGAGCACCGTTAGGATCAGTTACAACATACTTGTAGAAAAGAAGGTTAGTACCTGTCTTACCGCCGCCTGCCTTAACTGTTACAGTAGCAGTTGAGTTAACCTTGATAAGGTTAAGGTTTGCAGGAGTAACGCTCTTGATGATTGGCTTAACAATTGCTGAGTCGTCCTTAACTTCAAGAGTCATTGTACGGTTGTTTGTGTTGCCGTCTGTGTCCTTAAAGTCAAATGTAATTGTGTATTCACCTGCAACTGTAGGAGTCCATGTTACTGACTTAGCAGAAGAGAAGTCGGAAAGTGTTGATGTTCCGCCCTGTGCGTTAGTAACAGAGAACTTGTAGCTTACTGCTGCGCCGCTCTTATTGGCAGCAGTTGCAGAAAGCTGTACATCTGTACCTGTGTAGATGTTTGATGCAGGATCAGCAGTAAATTCCTTAACCTGGAGAGGGCTTGTATCGTAAACAGACCATTGATTAGTCTTGTTGTTGTAGATATAGCCGTCCTTTGCAGTAAGGTTTCCTGTCTGTGACTGACCGCTGTTGCTGAAGATACAGCTGGCATATGTCTTTGATGCGGTGTACTGATATACATTGCCGCCGATGTTTGTCATCTTTACGCCCGGCCATGAACCGTTGCTGTCGGAATTGCTGTTCCACATATAAGCAACAGGTGTTGCCCAACCTGCCTCGTTGTTGAGGTAAACAGTTGTGCCTTCACCGCTGGGAGTTGTTGCTGTTGTAGCAGTTGTTGCTGTTGTTGCGCTTGTAGGTCTCTGAGCAGTTGCGTCCTGTGAAGGAGCACCTGCATAATCCGACCATGTACCCTTTGAAAGGTCATAGATTTTGCCGTGACCCTGGTATGCAAGGTCGTCTGTCTGATCTGAGCCGTTGTTGAAGATTACCATTGCATAATCCTTGTCAAGAGTGTAAGAATATACACCGTCCTCAACCTTTGTCATTGCTTTACCCGGCCAAGATGCGTTGCTGCCGACACCGTCAGTCCACATATAGCAGTTAACTTTTGACCAGCCGTTGTTTACCCTAACGTAAACAGTATCGCCTGTTGCAGCAGAAGCACTGACTACACCGACGAATACGGTTGAAACCGCCAGCATAAGGCAAAGCACAAGGCACATGATTTTGTGTTGTCTTTTTACCATTTTGATTTCCTCCAGAATTATTTTTTTGTTGCACGTGTGAAGCTACTCAACACTACTCCACAATTACTCTTTAATTCTACATTATTGAACCGCTAATAATTTTCCTTTAAAGAATAATAAAATTTCTTGCGTCACAAATTATTCACATTCAAATTGTGCATAATAGACAATGAAACAATAATTAGCAAAAAAACAGGATAATAAAAGCAAATAGTCAGATGTTCGGTTAGCAACATCTGACTCTATTTGCAGTTTCATGTCAAAAAATCTTCATTTGATTACTTCTTTTTGATTTTGTCCCAATAGGCTTTGAACGCCTGCTCGTTTTTATTTCTGCCGTATTCGTAATACTTCTTGTCCTTTAGGGCATCAGGCAGATATTGTTGCTCAACATAATGGTTCGGAAAATCGTGGGGATAAAGATAGAACTGTCCCTTGTTTGGGTTGTCATCTCCGTCACAGTGCCTGTTCTGCAATTGTCTGGGTACAGGGCCCGGGTTACCCGTTCTTATGTCAGCCAAAGCTCTGTTTATACCCATATATGCCGAGTTGGATTTTGGGGCATTGCACACCATAACCACGGCATCGGCAAGCGGAATTCTCGCCTCGGGAAGTCCGACAGCCTGCGCTATATCAACGCATGACTTTACAATCGGCAAAAGCTGCGGATACGCAAGTCCCACATCCTCACTCGCACACACCATAAGTCTGCGACACGCACTCGGCAGGTCGCCTGCCTCAAGCAGTCTTGCAAGGTAATGAAGTGCGGCATCGGGATCGCTTCCGCGCATACTTTTCTGATAAGCCGAAATAATATCGTAATGCTCATCGCCCTCACGGTCATATCTGACCGCACTTTTCTGCACAAGCTGTTCAACGGTTTCAAGTCTAACAACCTTTTTTCCGTCAATTTCATCTGTTGCAATCACGGAAAGCTCAACGGCATTCATCGCCTTGCGAACATCTCCTCCGCAGCCCGATGCAATTTTCTTTGCACATTCCTCGGGCATTTCAATATCCGTACCGCTCTCCTCGGCAAGAAAATCACTTGCACGGTAAACCGCCTTTTCAACCTCATCCTGATCAACCGGCTTAAATTCAAAAACAGTCGAACGGCTCAAAATTGCGTTATATACATAAAAATACGGATTTTCGGTTGTTGACGCAATCAGCGTGATACTGCCGTTTTCAATGTATTCGAGCAAGGTCTGCTGTTGCTTTTTGTTAAAATACTGAATTTCGTCAAGATAGAGCAAAATTCCGTTAAGCCCCGAAAAAGTGTTAAGCTGTGCAACAATCTCCTTTATGTCGGCAGTTGACGCCGTTGTGCCGTTAAGCTTTTTGAGGGTACGGTTTGTCTTTTTGGCAATATATGTGGCAAGCGTAGTTTTTCCGACCCCCGAAGGACCATAGAAAATAAGATTCGGAATATCTCCGCTTTCAATAATTTTACGCAAAGGTCTGTCGGGTGCAATAAGATGCTTTTGTCCCACAATGTCATCAATTGTCTTTGGACGAATCCTGTCCGCAAGCGGTTTGTTCATAATATCACCCCGTGCCGTTGGTTTTGTTGTAAAAATAATTATATATCTTATAGTACATTTGTTCGTACATTTTGTCAAGTAAAAGTTACCACTATTTTGTAGGAGCTAACCGTGTTCGCCCGTTCGTGTCCAACGCACACGATTGCACGCAATGCGTGCAAAATTGAATACACAGTTTATGTTATATCAAAACATATTATATAAACATAAATATTCATCAAGCGGGCGGATGATATCCGCCCCTACGGGTTTGTGACATTTATAAAAATTATATTTAGCAAAAATATTCTGCCGTTACTTGCGGGCGAACACAGTTCGCCCATACATTTAAACGCAACTTCTATATATACAAAAACAGTCGGGCGACAATGATTTGCATTTTGCAAACTGTCTGCCCGACATTAATTTTCAATTTTCAATCTTCAACTTTCAATTTTCACCGATTCCCACAACTATTTTCTGAATTTTCGTGGCATCGGCAACCGTGATATCTCCGTCACCGTCACAATCGGCATTGCAAAGCTGTGTGTTGTCAAGCTGTTCAAGCTTAACTATATACTTCTGAACAGTGGTTGCGTCAATGACGGTAATATCTCCGTCAAGGTCAACATCGCCGTTCAAAATCTTATCATTTTTGAGTGCAACAGCTTTGATAACAAATGTACCGCCGAGCGTATCATCTCTCTCGGTTTTGTACCAGTCGAGCAGTTCACATGTTGTGCCGTCATATTTAATGTAGCTGTCGCCGTAAGATGAATCGTTGAGGAATGTCATTTTCGTTGCACTTGTAAGCCATTCGCCTACACCAAGCTGACTTGATTCCTCTGAATTTGTCTTGATTCTTACACCGACTGCACCTCTTCCGAGCGGTGCAACAAATCCGTTTGCATCAACAGACTGATAACCGCTGTATGCAACCTTACCCGATGCAACAGACTTCCATTCGCTCTCATCATTTGAGGGAGCACCGTCCCTTACGGGAATGTAGTAAATCTCATAATCCGCACCGTTGCTCTTTGTTTCAAAAAGCACCTTATCAAGTGTACGGCTGTTTTCGCCAAAATCAAAGCAATTGATGAATGTAATGTCGTTGCTGTCAACATAATCAAAGCTGTATGTAGCACCGTAGCGTTCATCCTGCAACAATGTCATATCGTCGGTAATCTCCGTCACCTCGTCAATTGTGAAATTCGGGGAATACTTTTCGCCGAAAATGTACTTATCCTCATATGAAAGCCAGAAATAACCGCCCATTGTGTTGTTGTCGCCCCAGCTGTTGCGCACAAGCCATGCTCCGTTGTTCTGCGGCAACACACCTGTTCCGTTAGAGAACCTGTACCTGCTGAGATTATCGTTCCAACCCACAATGCTGATTGTGTGACCGACATAGTCGCCGTCATATGACTGCGGCATAAAGTAGGTTGTGCCTGCATTGTTAAAGCACTTGTTTGATGTGGCATATGACGCTGTCACCGAGCCGTTGTCGATGATTGCCTGCTTGATTTCGTTTGAATCAGCGCCGTCAAGATAACGCAGTTTTGTTGTGCCGTATTTAGTCTTGTCGGCTGTCATATCATCGCCGTGAATATTTTTTGAAAAATCAATCTTACCGACATCGGCAATCTCTGCACCGCCCTGCCATGAGGTGAGATAGCCGGGATAAATATTTGTAAATCCGCCGTCACGGTATTTCCTTTGCCAGCCCTTGCCGTTTGTCTGGGTTGTGGAACTTGCGTTTGCGTGGTCATGTGACATCTCGGTAACGGGATAGCCAAGCTTCAAAAGCTTTGTTTCAAAGCCTTCTGTGCCTGCAACCGCCCAACAATCGTTATACTGCTGAGCCTTGATAGGTGTTACAAAGCCGAGATTTTTTGAGCTGAAATTACTCGGAAGTCCGTTTTCGTCAACAAGCGAATAGCCGATTGCGGAATATGCAGACGGAAAAGACGAATCCGAAGATTGTGCATTCTTTGTGACCGACTCAAATCCGTCATCAATTTCAGCCGCATTTACACTTTCAATGCCGACCGAAATCATACACACCGCAGAAACCGCTGCGGTAATTTTTTTAACAAATTTTCTGTTCATAAAATCACCTGTATATAATGTAAAGATGTGTGTTTATTTTAGAATTATAATCTGTCTCTTTTCCTTTATGATAAAGGATTTAAATCTGAACAAATTCCGCTTTGCTTGCAAGGAGCGGAATTTGTGATAGATTGCAATCTACGCAGAGGAGCGTCAGCTCCTTAGAAATTCAGTGTCAACTGAATTTCGGGAGTATCTACTGCCTAAAAGGCAGTAGATACCTGCGTTAAGATTATAACAAAACAAAATAGTCTTGTAAATAGAATACATAATATAAAATTGCACAATAATAACAATATACAAACAAATTTGCGAAACGGGGGATTATTTTGCAGTTCAGAACCGACCTTGCAATTGAGGCAAGAGAAATTGCAGGAGAAAACACAGGCGGTATTGAATTCAAAAAATACAGTGAAAACGGTCTTGAAATTTCACGGCTGATTGTAAAGAACCAAAAGGCAAGACAGGCACTCGGCAAGGAAATCGGCACTTACATTACAATTGAGCTGCCGTCACTGACCGACAATTTTACCGAAACCGACAAACGGCTTGAAACCGTCGGCAATGAAATCAAACGGCTGTTGCCCGTAAACGGACTTGTGCTTGTTGCAGGACTCGGCAACATGGAAATCACTCCCGACTCACTCGGACCGAAAACAAGCCGACGAGTGCTTGCCACCCGTCACATAGGCGGAGAAATTGCCCGTTCAACGGGACTTGACCGACTTCGCCCCGTTGCCGTAATGCAGACGGGAGTCACGGGACAGACGGGCATTGAAACAGGCGAATACATTCTCAGCATTGTACGACGGATAAGACCGACAGCCGTTGTTGCAATTGACGCACTCGCCTCACGCAGAACCGAAAGGCTCGGCTGTACACTTCAGATAAGCGACACGGGAATCTCACCCGGTGCGGGAGTGGGCAACCACCGAACCAAAATCACAAAGGAAACAATCGGAGTTCCTGTTATTGCAATCGGAGTGCCGACCGTAGTTGACGCACAAACGCTTGCGGTTGACATTCTCGGCAATGACTGCAACCGAAAAACGGAGAAAATGCTTATGCCGCAGGGCAGACAGCTTGTAGTCATTCCGAGAGAAATTGACCTGCTCACGGAAAGAGCCTCAAGGCTCATAGCCTTTGCACTCAACGGAGCACTGCAAAATGAGTTTGATTTGCCCGACCTCATCTCGTTAATGTAAATCCACGCATATTTACACATATTCACCTGCGGCACGGCATATATTTATTGCAGAAACCGATAGCCAACATATGTACGGATTGCAGGTGATTTTGTGAAAAGTGAAGGAACATCAAAAAAGAAACTGAAAAAAGTCTTAAAAACAAGCACAGCCGTTGTACTGTTGACAACGGCTGTTTTAAGCGTTATATACAGACTGCCTCTCTGCTTTGAATCACAGAATCCTGCGGCACTTGCCGCTGCCGCTTTTACTCTCACAAACGGAGAATACAAGCTTGAAAATTCAAAGACGGAAAAGCCGACAGCTTCCGACCAAAAGCCCACAGAATCAGCCGACACAGAACCCGTAGCCGAAAAAAATCACAAGCGTGACAAAAGCACCTATTACGATTCCTACGGCAACCATGACGGCGAGAACAAATACACGGTTGAAGAACGAACCATAGGCGACACGGGAACTCAGGTTGACAACTGCTTTGTCAAAAACAAAACGGGACTGTCACTTGACTTTGACGGACTTCTTTCGGCAAAACTGCCGTTTTCAATTGACAAGGGCATAAACTCACCGCAGGTTCTTATCTACCACACCCACACAAGCGAGGCATATCTTGACGAAGATGTTGACTTTTTCTATGACAGCTTTTATTCACGCACAAACAACAACGATTTCAATGTTGTGGCAGTCGGAGATGCACTCACCGAACAGCTCAACAAGCGTGGAATAAAAACGGTTCATGACACGACAATTCACGACGAATCCTACAACGGTTCGTATGACCGTAGTGTTGACACAGTGTATAAAAATCTTGAAAAATATCCCGATATCAAGGTTGTTATCGACCTGCACCGTGACGCAATCGGAACGGACGAAAACAAGGTTAAGCCCGTGTTTACATACAACGGCAAAAAGGGTGCACAGATTATGATTCTTGCGGGATGTGACACAGACGGTGAACGGGGTTTTGACTGCTGGGAGGAAAATTTAAACTTTGCCCTGAAAATTCAGGACAAAGCCGAAACCCTCTATCCCGATATGACCAGACCGCTGAATTTTGACTACTTTGCATACAATGAATATGTCTGCAACGGTTCGCTGTTAATAGAAGTCGGCACAGAATCAAATTTCATTGACGAGGCAACCTACTCAGGCAGTCTGTTAGGCAACGCAATTGCAGATGTGCTGTTGCAGCAGTAGGGGCGGTCATCGGGCGCCCGCCTTGATGAAATTTTATGTTTAATAAAAATTTTTTGATGTAATAAAAGTTATGTATAATTTTGTAGCGGCGAACCGTGTTCGCCAATCGGTTTGCTTGAAAAACCAAACTGAACAAATGGACAATCACTTTGTGACATTCATAAAATTTGTTTTAACATATAATTTCTGCCATTACTTGGCGGGCGGCCAATGACCGCCCCTACTGATTTGCGACATTAATAAAACAAAGATTGCATCAGAACCTTTTTGTGGCATCTGATGCAATCTTTTTATCTAACTATCTTCTCGAAAGGACAGCGGTGGCACACCGCCGACCTTAATTTTCCATTTTCAACTTTCAATTTACTTACGATTTTTTCCACGCTGACGGGGCGAACAGCAACATCAACGGGAACAATTCGAGTCTGCCTGCTAACATATCGAAAATCAAAATAATTTTTGACAAAATACTGAATTCCGAATAGTTGCCGACAGGGCCAACCATTCCAAGACCCGGACCTGTGTTGTTGATATTTGCGGCAACAGCCGTGAAATTCGTCACAAAATCCGTTTGGTCAAGCGAAAGCACAAGCCAGCTTAACGCAAAGATTCCGATGTACAGCACAAGGAAAATTGAAGTTGACCTCATAACGTTGTGGTCAATCGCCTTGCCGTCCATTTTAACGGTCTTAACATTTCTCGGATGAATGAGGAGTGAAAACTCCTTTCGTGTTTCCTTAAAGAGCAAAATAACTCTTGAAACCTTAAAACCGCCGCCTGTACTGCCTGCCATTGCACCGATAAATGTGATAATCATAATCACAGTTTTTGAAAATTCAGGCCAGTTATTGACATCCGTCAAGCCAAAACCTGTTGTCGTGATAATTGACGAAACATAGAAAAAGCTTTGGTGAACCGCATCATACGCACTCGGATAAAGTGACCTGATGTTAAACGCAATCAAGGCTGTTGACAGCACGATAATTCCGAAATAAACCCACAGCTCCTGAATGCGGAAAGCCTGCTTAAACTTCTTCGCAAGAATGAGGATATACACGGAAAAGTTAATTCCGAACAGCATCATAAAAATCGCAATAACCGTTTGCAGATAATTGCTGTATGAAGCGATACCTGCGTTGGTAACACCGAAACCGCCCGTACCTGCCGTTGCAAAGCTTATGTTAAGTGCATCAAAAACAGGCATTTTGCCTACAATCAGAAATATAAATTCAAGTGCAGTCAAGCCGAAATAAATTCCGTAGAGCAGCATTGCGTAATTTCTCATTTTCGGAACAGCCTTGCCCACAATCGGACCGGGGCTTTCGGCTTTCATAAGGAAAATATTCTGCTGACCGCCGAGCCTCGGGATAATCGCAAGCAAGAACACGATTACGCCCATACCGCCCAACCAATGGAGAAAGCTTCGCCACATAAGCATTCCGTGGCTCAATGCCTCAACATCGGTAAGTATAGTTGAACCTGTTGTTGTAAAGCCCGACACGGTTTCGTAAAAAGCGTCAATAAAACTCGGAATCTCACCGCTCAGCCAGAACGGAAAACATCCTACAAAAGACATGAGAATCCAACTTAACGCAGTAGCCGCAAAGCCTGCCTTCTGATAAAGTACGGGATTTTTCGGCTTTTTTACTTTTACGGCAAGCAAGCCCAAAAGTGCCGACAAAGCACCTACTCCAAGGAAATAAAGCCCCTCGTGTTCGCCGTATATAAATGAAGTAACGGCTGCAATCTGCATAGCCGCACCCTCGACAATAAGAACCCAGCCGAGGATATACACAATTAATCGTTTATTCATTACGCTCCCCTCAACGCTTTACAATATCTTCAAGCTTGCTAAGACCTTTTTGCATGGTAAGCACAATTACCGTGTCCTCAGGTTTAATCACATCCGTACCTTGCGGAAGAATAATTTTTCCGCCTCTGTTAATGCAGATAATCTGAAGATTAGCCTTCAGATTAAGGTTCATAATCGGAACATTCGTAACCCTTGATTCCGCATTAACCTTGAATTCAAGAGCCTCAACCTTGTCGTCGTTAAGGCGGTAAAGCGATTCAACATTGCTGTCGCCCGTATTCTGCATCGCTCTGATATATCTTGCAATATATTCGCCTGTAAGGCTCTTTGGATGAATAATACATTCAAAATTCTGATCATGCAAAAGCGGATCAAATGACGCATTATTTACCTTAGTAATCAATTTTGCCTTTGTAATGCCCTTTAGGTACATCGTTATGATAATATTTTCTTCGTCATAATCCATAAGAGCGGCAATGCCGTCAGCGTGTTCAACACCCTCCGAAAGCAACAGCGACTGATCCATGCAATCGCCCTGAATTATAACAGCCTCAGGCATAGCCTCCGAAAGAAAATTGCAGCGTTCGGGATTTTTCTCGATAATTTTGACATTCGCACCCGATTTAATAAGCGTCTTTGCAAGGTAGAACGAAACCTTGCCGCCGCCGAGAAGGATAACATCCTTACTTCTGCCGATTGCAATACTGATACGCTTAAAGAATTTTGCGGCAATTTCGGGCTTTGCAACAACAGAAATTCTGTCACCGCCGTTAATAACAAAATCACCGTTAGGAATGAACATCTCATCCCCTCTCTCAACCGTACAGATTCTCACCTTACCTCTGAGGTTGTCAACTCTGCTCAAAGCAGTTCCGACAATTGACGAATTCTGCGGTACAGTTACCTTGATAAGCTCAACAACGCCCTTTGAGAACGAATCAATTTCAAGCGCACCCGAAAATCTTAACAGACGACTGATTTCATTAGCGGCGGTCTGTTCGGGATTGATTGCCATAGAAAGACCGAGATGCTCTTTGATTCTGTAAAGGTCGTTTGTGTATTCGGGATTACGCACTCTTGCAATTGTGTGGGTAACGCCTGCCGCCTTAGCCATAAGACACGAATACAGATTGATTTCATCCCTTGCGGTTGCGGCAATAAGCAAATCGGCATACTCTGCGCCTGCCTCAATAAGCACATCATATGTTGCACCGTTTCCCTCTATGCCGAGAACATCAAGCGAATTTGCAAGTTTATCGACTGCACCGTGGTTAATATCGACTACGGATATTTCATGTCCCTCCAAATTAAGCTCCGACGCTATCGAAGAGCCGACCTTTCCGCATCCAACAATTATAATTCTCATAAATTTTCCTCTTAACCAATATTTAAAAACAAGGTGCGGACCACTGAAAAAATTCACCCGTCCGCATACCAAAGTCATAATACACCTATTTTATACTAAAATCAATACCAAAATAGAAAGAATCCGACTATATACAAATTTTATTTATTGTGCAAAACAGAAGAGCTGAGGCTTAACACCACGAAGAGCCGAGGTTTTGTATAATCCCATAACCCGTTTTTATATGTTTATACATATAGTTTTTATACAATAAAAGCAGTGTATAGTCTGTAGGGGCGCTCATTGGGCGCCCGCCTTGATGAAATATTATGTTCGCAGAAATGTGTTTTGATACAACATAAATTGTGTGTTCAAATTTGCACGCAATGCGTGCAATCCGTATGCAACGCATACGGACGGGAGAACACGGTTCTCCCCTACATTATCTTGGTAACTATATCTCATTTATACAGTTTATTTTCATCATAAATTTTCTGTCATTACTTGGCGGGCGTCCAATGAACGCCCCTACTGGATTGCGAAAACAATTACAATACTACGCTCTGGCATACTATATTTTTTGACATTACAAACTATCTTCACGAATTGGGAACGGCGGCTCGCCGTTTGTGCGGATAATGATTTCCATACGGACAAAAATTTTAACATAACAAAAATTGCATCAGAGCCTTTCTCGGGCATCTGATGCAATCTCTTTATCTAACTATCTTCTCGAATAGACAGCGGTGGCACACCGCCGACCATACTTTTTAACTATTCACTTTTACTTATTTTTGTTCTGGATATATTCGTCAATAGCGGCTGCGGCTGTTTTGCCTGCACCCATTGCAAGGATAACCGTTGCGGCGCCTGTTACAGCGTCACCGCCTGCATATACGCCTTCACGGGATGTAAGACCGTTTTCGTCAGCGATGATACCGCCCCACTTCTGAGTGTCAAGTCCCTTTGTTGTAGCCTTGATAAGCGGGTTAGGTGATGTACCGATTGAAATAACAACAGCGTCAACATCAAGAACGAACTCACTGCCGGGGATTTCAACAGGTCTTCTTCTGCCGCTTGCGTCAGGCTCGCCGAGTTCCATCTTAATGCACTTCATACCCGTTACGAACTCATCTTCGTTGCCGAGAATTTCAACAGGGTTATTGAGGAGCTTGAAGATAATTCCCTCTTCCTTGGCATGCTCAACTTCTTCCTTACGGGCAGGAAGCTCTTCTTCGCTTCTTCTGTAAACAATATAAACCTCTTCTGCGCCAAGACGCTTTGCACAACGAGCGGCATCCATTGCAACATTACCGCCGCCGACAACTGCAACCTTCTTTGCGTGCATAATCGGAGTTGTGCTGTCATCCTTATAAGCCTTCATAAGGTTTGTTCTTGTGAGGAACTCATTTGCCGAGTAAACACCGCAAAGGTTCTCACCGGGGATATTCATAAATCTCGGAAGACCTGCGCCCGAACCGATAAATACTGACTCAAAGCCGTAATCGTCCATAAGTTCGTCAATTGAGAGAACTCTGCCGATAACCATATTTGTTTCAACCTTAACACCGAGCTCTTTAAGTGTGTCAACTTCCTTCTGAACGATTGACTTTGGAAGTCTGAACTCAGGGATACCGTAAACGAGAACACCGCCAGCAAGGTGGAGAGCCTCAAATACTGTTACATCGTAACCCTTCTTTGCAAGGTCGCCTGCACAGGTAAGACCTGCAGGACCTGAACCGACAATAGCAACCTTGTGACCGTTTGACTCAGGCTTATTTACTTTAACATCTGTCTGAGCGTTGTGCCAGTCGGCAACAAATCTCTCAAGTCTGCCGATTCCGACAGGCTCAGTCTTGATACCTCTTACGCACTTTGACTCACACTGTGACTCCTGCGGACAAACACGGCCGCAAACAGCAGGAAGTGAGCTTGACTGCGAAATTACATCATAAGCACCTGCAAAGTTGCCCTGAGCAACCTCTTTGATAAAATCAGGGATTGCGATATGTACGGGACAACCGTTTACACAAGGTCTGTGCTTACAATTCAGGCAACGCTGTGCCTCCTCAATTGCAACTTCTTCCGTGTAGCCTGTTGCTACCTCAAGAAAGTTTTTATTTCTTACATTAGGATCCTGTGATGGCATAGGAGCCTTTTTTGGTGACATATTTGGCATGATTACTCAACCTCCTTCTTAAACAGATTACATGTTTCCTCGTGTGCATGACGCTCAAACGGCTTGTACATTGCGCCACGCTTCATAGCCTCGTCAAAATCAACCTTAAAGCCGTCAAAGTCAGGGCCGTCAACACAGGCAAACTTTGTCTGTCCGTCAACTGTAAGACGACAGCCGCCGCACATACCTGTGCCGTCAATCATAATCGGGTTCATGGAAACTGTTGTGGGAATATTGTAAGGCTTTGTTGTTTTAACAACAAACTTCATCATGATAAGCGGACCGATTGTAATAACGAGGTCATAGTCCTCGCCTGCCTTAATCATCTCTTCGAGAGGAGCTGTAACAACGCCCTTTTGACCGTATGAACCGTCATCTGTCATAAGAATGAACTTGTCTGAGCAAGCCTTGAATTCATCTTCAAGAATAACAAGATCCTTGTTTCTGAAACCGACAATTGAGTGAACCTCACAGCCGATTTCGTGGAGCTTTTCGGCAACAGGAAGTGCAATTGCACAGCCAACGCCGCCGCCTACAACGCAAACCTTTTTAAGACCGTCTGTATGTGTGGGAACACCGAGAGGGCCTACAAAATCGTGAATATAATCGCCTTCGTTAAGGTGATTGAGCTTTTCTGTTGTTGCACCGACAATCTGGAAGATAATACGAACTGTGCCGGCATCTCTGTCATAGCCTGCAACCGTAAGCGGAATACGCTCACCGTTCTCGTCAACACGGAGAATGATGAACTGTCCCGGCTCTGCCTTTTTGGCAATAAGCGGAGCGTCAATTTCCATAAGTGTAACGGTTGGATTCAGAGATTTTTTCTTAACTATCTTGTACATTTTTCTCTTTTCCTTTCTGCGAGTGCCTCGCACCCAACTCGTGCAGACAGTCTTACTTTTCAAAAACTTTTAATGCCCGAGCGTAACTCTGCAAGCACCTGTACATTCTGAAAAGCGAGTGCCTCGCACCCTATTCGTGCAGACAGTCTTGCTTTTCAAAAACTTTTAATGCCCGAGCGTAGCCTTGCAAGGATTTTATGCTAAAGCACAACTCGGCAAAATTTGACAGTTTTCAAAAAAAGAATCTCGCAATTGATATTTTCCTATAAAATAAAAATCGGAATATGCCTAATGTATTCCGAACACCTTGTCGAATTAATTTTAGCACAATTATATCTGCGTTTCAAGTGAATTTTGATGATTTTTACATATAATCCTTTCCATTTCACCAAACAAACAGCCGATTCTGCCGTTATTTTTTTCACAATCCCCCAAAAAGCACAATTCAATCAATTTTTTGAACCTAAGAATAATTTTTGCACATATGAAAATCCTAAAAAAAGAATACAAATGAAAGGGACGGTCATATGTCGGGAAACAAAAGAAAGGTTGTACTTGTGGGAACGGGAATGGTCGGAATGAGCTTTGCCTATGCGGCACTCAATCAAAATGTGTGTGATGAACTCATAATGATTGACCTCAACGAAAAGCGTGCCGAGGGTGAGGCAATGGATTTGAACCACGGGCTTGCATTTTCACATTCAAGCATGAAAATCCGTTGCGGAGGTTACGGTGAATGTGCCGACGCCGACATTGTTGTAATCTGCGCAGGTGCAAATCAAAAGCCCACCGAAAGCAGACTTCAGCTTTTGCAGAAAAACGCAGTTGTATTTTCTTCAATTGTGCCAAAGGTTGTGCAAAGCGGTTTTGAGGGAATTTTCCTTGTTGCGACAAACCCCGTTGACATTATGACACGGGTGACCTATGAACTTTCGGGATTCAATGCGTCAAAAATTATCGGCACGGGAACTACCCTTGACACGGCACGGCTCAGATATCTTCTCGGCGAATATTTTGAGGTTGACCCACGCAACATTCACGCATATGTAATCGGCGAACACGGAGACAGCGAATTTGTTCCGTGGAGTCAGGCACTCCTTGCCGCCAAACCGCTAAAGGATGTCCTGCGTGATAACCCAAAATCATACTACATGGAAGAGCTTGAGCAGATAAGCGATGATGTGCGTTGTGCCGCCCACAAAATCATTGAGGCAAAGGGCGCAACCTACTACGGCATTGGTATGTCAATTGTTCGTATCGTCCGAGCAATTCTTCAAGATGAAAACAGCGTTCTGACAGTATCGGTTCGTCTGCGTGGCGAATACGGCGGCAAGAAAGATGTGTTCATCGGCAACCCGTGCATAGTAAGCGCAAACGGTGCAAAACGCATTTTGGAACTTAAATTAACCGAACAGGAATTGCAAAAGTTAGATAACTCCTGCACAATTCTGAATGACAACTTTAAGAAATTGAAATTATAAAAACCCTGTATTGTCTGTACAAACGGTTGCAATACTACGCTCGGGCATTATATTTGATATTTACAAACTATCTGCACGAATTGGGTACGGCGGCTCGCCGTCAACTTTCAATTTGAAATCCGTCAGAACGGCAAAAACCCCAAATCTTCAAGCAAAATCTTGAGTCCAAGCAAAATCAATACTGCACCGCCTAAAAATTCTGCCTTTGACTTATACTTTGCGCCAAACACATTGCCTATTTTGATGCCGACAGCCGAAAGTATGAATGTTGTTGTGCCTATAATTGCGATTGCAGGCACGATATCAACATTAATGCACGCAAACGAAACGCCTACCGCAAGTGCGTCAATGCTTGTTGCAACGGCAAGGGGCAGCATTGTCTTGACCGAAAACGAATCGTCAAGCTGTTCTTCCTCGCCAAAAGCTTCTCTTATCATATTTGCACCGATAAGTGCAAGCAGGATGAATGCAATCCAGTGGTCAATGCTTGTGATGAGCCACTCAAACTGCTTTCCGAGAAGATAACCGATAAGCGGCATAAGCGCCTGAAATCCGCCAAACCACAATCCGACAGTAATTGCGTGTTTAGGTCTTAACTTACGCACGGAAAGCCCCTTGCAAATTGAAACCGCAAATGCATCCATAGACAAGCCGATGCCGAACAGCAGTAATTCCACAAAACTCATAATATTATCCTCCGTTATATTTTAGTCGGCGGTGAAAGGAAACAGAACACCGTTTGCCGACCGTTTTTAATCAAAGTGATATTCAGCTGTTTCAATCAGTTTAAAATGGCTCTTTTTAAATTCAATAATTCCTGCTTTTTTCAGTTCACCGAGTGCCCTTGAAAGTGACGCTCTGTCAACCGCAAGATAGTTTGCAAGCTCGTCACGGGAAAACGGCAGGTCAACCTCACAGCTATGCTCACGCTTGCAATAGATTTGAAGAAGGTGCATAAATTTGCCCTTGATACTTCGCTTTGAAAGACAGGCAAGGTGTTCCGAAATCTGCAAAAACACCTGTCTTTGTGACGCAAGCATATTGACGAGGATTTTCTGCTGAATCGAAGCAAGCGAATCCTCGGTTATAAACATTGACTCCGGCGGAATGAAAAGAATTTCGCAGTCCTCTCCTGCCATAATCTCAACAAGCGTATTGTAGTAGTCAAACATTGCGTAAAGCGTTCCGCTTGACTCGCCGCTGCGAATTGTTTTGAGCAGACTTTTGTTGCCGCTGTAGTCCACAGAATAAAGGTATGCAGTTCCCGAAAACACAAGCCCCGTCATATGGCTGAACTTGTTTTCAACCCTTGCCGTTCCGCCACGGTTCAGCGACAGATAGTACGGCTTTGCATATTGTATGAACATAAAAATCTCGTGATCCGTCAATCCCGAAAACAACAGCTGATCCCTCAGCTTTGGCAAATGATCACGAGTAAAAACTTCTACATATTTTCTCATTTTATATCACGGCGTGTTGCCGTCCCCCCTTTGTTCAAATTATTCAAATTAGATTATATCACAAAGCATTGCAATTGCAACCGTTTTTCACTTGTGGCGGGAAATAAAAAAATTTTTAAAAATTTTTTCTGAAAATTGCATAAAACAATGCATTTTTTCGTGTTTTTGCCTCTTTAAGTGGAGGTGTAACAATGATTATCTATGACAAACGAAAACCAAAAACTTTTGACGGTGCAAACTGCGTAGGCATCACGGGTGAAAATCTTGCCGAAACACAGGAATTTTTAATTCGGGGAATGTGCGACATTACGGTTGACTACACAATTCATCTGCGTTTTGCCGACGGCAGTGTAAATTCGGTAATTCCCGACAGCACCGCAATTGATGAAACAGGCACAAAACTTGTGTGGAAGGTCAGAAAAAACGACATTTTCATGCACGGCTATTTTGAACTTCAGCTTGAAGGCAGAGGCGAAAACGGCTATGTTTTCCAAACTCAGATCGTCACGCTTTATGCAGACGAGAGTATTCCGATTGAGGACAAAGAGTACCTTAATCCGAACTCAGAAACGCTGAAGCTTCGTGAAGAAACGCAAAAGCTTCTGGACGAAACAAAGCTTTGTCGGACTGAAATTGACAAAACCAAAAAACTAATTGAACAATCCGACATTTCAAAAAAAGAGGACAACTCAAACAAGGTAAGTGATTCTTCTCAGATTACCGACTATACTCGAAATTATCCGAGTATCAAGTATCTTACCGATAACTACTGGGATAGCGGCGACAGCTACTCGTCGGATGAGGTTGATATTCTGCTTAACGCAAAAGCCGACAACAAATCCCTTAACGAAAGATTGGTCCGTATGGATATGAGCATCGGCTCAAAATACGATTCGTCAAATATCGAACTCGGCACAGCTACTCTTACTCCGTACTCTACTCAGATTGATAAAATAAAATCTGCAACTTGCCTTTATGAAAAAATTGGCGATATCGTTATTGTAAATGTCACCGTCATTATGAACGCAACATCTTTAGGCGGAACATCTACAATAGCTTTGCTCAATATGCCTTTCTCAAACAAATCGGATGTGATTGTTCATGATATCGGCATAAGCAAAAACGGCGGAATGTTCAGAGGAAGTGTAAATAAATCGGCTTGGTTGCAGTTTACTCCGCTCAATAAACAGGCTTATAATTTCGTCGCTGATGAGCAGGTAAACTTTTCTTTGATTTACAAAATATAAAAATAACGGAGGTATGAAAAATGGAACTTAAAGAAAAAATCACACTCGATATGCTCACGAAGGACAGCGTGTCGGTACTCAGACAGCAGTTTTTGACCTTTAACGGTGAAGAAATGCAGGTCGGCGGAAACATCCGCAATGCATATATGAACGATGAATTCGGCAGAGAACAGTTGAGAAAGGTTCTCTCTGACGAATACTTCAATGCCGTTATGGCTGTGTGGCAGTGAATGATTCAAATTGAAAGTTGAAAATGGAAAATTGAAAATTGCGGTCGGCGGTGTGCCACCGCAGTCTATTCGAGAAGACAGTCAGATAAAGAAATTGCATCAGATACCCGAGTAAGGTTCTGATGCAATCTTTGTTTATATCAAAATTTGTCAGTAGCCCCGAACCGTGTTCGCCATAAATAAACAGTAAATTTCATATTAACAAAACAGTCGGGAAGACATTGTATTTTATTTTGCAAACTGTCTTCCCGACATTAATTTTCCATTTTCAATTTTACATTTAATTAAACCTTTCGCTCGGGCATAATATGTTTTTTGACATTCACAAACTGTCTTCACGAACGGTGAAAGTCGACTTGCATTAATGAATTTATATGTTTATACATACAGATTTTTATGCAATAAAAGCAGTGTATAATCTGTAGCGGCGAACCGTGTTCGCCATAAATAAACAGTAAATTTCATATTAACAAAACAGTCGGGAAGACATTGCATTTTATTTTGCAAACTGTCTTCCCGACATTAATTTTCCATTTTCAATTTTCAATTTTACATTTAATAACTTTCGCTCGGGCATAATATGTTTTTTAACATTCACAAACTGTCTTCACGAACATAAAAAGTCGGCTCGCCGTTTACGGCTTTTCGCCTGTCAAAAATTCAATACTTCTCTCAATTGAATCCTTGGAATTGCCCCAATCTTTGCCGTGGTTGCGGTAATCAAACATTGAGCAGAAATATGTGATATCTTCTTTAAGCGACAGCAGATATTTTTTTGTAAGACCTGCCGTTTCGGCATAGAACTGCGGTAAAAGCTTTGACGGCAGCTTGCTCTTTTGGGTTGCAACATTCATAATAAAATCGTAGTGTTTAAAGCAGATAAACGGCTGTTCGTTGTACAGCTTATAAAACTCCTCTCCCTTTGCCCACTCAACAAAAATCGTGTCGCAAAAATGGTGCATGTCCCACTCGATTCTGTCGCATACATAACACGAATCAAGTCGCTTTTTAATAACTTCAAGCTGTTTCTTATCAGGCTTGCCCTTCAGCTTTTTCGGCATATCGTTATCAATAATTTCCTGAAGATGGCTTTCAAGAATAAGCGCATTCGGCAGTTTTTGTCCTTTTTCAAACATCTGCGAAAAATGGCGGTGACAAAAGCCTTTTTTGTTGGTTTCAATCCTGATATTAGGCTCCATCATCGCATCGCCCGTAATGAATTTTACATACTGCTCCTCAAGCATACTCTCCATTCGGCAAAACGGACAACCGCATTTCGGCATAAATATATCGTTAATCGGAATTGTGCAGATAGTTTCTTTCACAATAATTCTCCTTTTGAGTTAATGTAGTGGTTATAACACACCGTTTTCATCATATCAAAACATATGTGTTTAAACAAAACGTTTCATCACGGCTTGCGTTCAATGAGTTCCTGTCTGAAATACAGTCGGGACTGAAATCTGTTTTACAAACAAACTATCTTCCCGACATTCATTTTCCATTTTCAATTTTCAATTTTCCATTTTAAATAAAGTATATCATAATTTGCCCGAATGTGATATACTTTATTAAGAAAATTTCGGCGGTGAAAATCATGGAATGTATTGAACTCGACAACAAAATCAAAATAACCGATGTGCATGACCTTGACCTTGCGCAGACTCTCGACTGCGGTCAGAGCTTTCGTTGGAAGTCGCAGGATGACGGTTCTTTTCACGGTGTTGCCTACGGCAAAAGTGTAACCGTCAGCCTTGACAAAACGGATATGTACATTGAAAATGCAACGGCTGACGATTTCAAAAACATCTGGTACAGCTACTTTGACTTTTCGCTTGATTACGGAAAAATCCGTGAAGAGATCAGCACAATACATCCCGTTCTGAACGAGGCGGCAAAGTACGCCCCGGGCATAAGGATTTTAAGACAAGAGCCTTTTGAGGCACTCTGCACATTCATCATTTCGCAGAACAACAATATAAAGCGAATCAAAGGCATTGTTGAGCGTTTGTGTGAGAACTTCGGTACACCGCTTGGTGACGGAGAATTTGCGTTCCCGACAGCCGAAACACTTGCAAAACTTTCGCCCGATGACCTTGCACCGCTGAGGGCAGGATTTCGCAACCGTTACATTGTTGATGCGGCGCAAAAGGTTACAAACGGCGAGGTGAATCTTGACAGCTGTTTCACGCTTGACTATGAAGATGCAAGAGCGGAGCTTATGAAAATTACGGGCGTCGGCAAAAAGGTTGCCGACTGCACACTTCTTTTCGGTATGCACAGAATTGAGGCTTTTCCGATTGATGTGTGGATGAAACGGGCAATGGAAAAGCTGTTCCCGAATATGAACGGTGACGATTTCGGTCAGTACGCAGGCATCGCCCAGCAGTACATTTTTCACTACAGCCGAATGCACCCGGAACTGTTTTAACGGTGTACCACCGTAATGTTAAGGTTTAATTGTAGCGGCGGTCACTGACCGCCAATCGAAACGATTGCAAAATCGTTTCGACCGTGCATTATCACAATTTTATTGCGGCATCTATTATTGATTTGGTTTTACAACCAAATCAAATGGCGATCGCTGATCGCCGCTACGGTATATCGGTAAATCACATATAAAAAACAGTCGGGAAGACAATGTTTTGCATTTTGCAAAATGTCTTCCCGACTATAATTTTACATTTTCAATTTTCTGATTTATTTCGCCTTTTTGGCTGAGCTGTCAAAAAGCAATACAAGAGTTGCGTTATCGGCTGTACCTGTTTCTTTAAGACCGTTGTTTTTCTGGAATTTCTTAACAGCCTCGGCTGTTACTTCGCCGTAGTAGCCTGTCACATTGTCCTTGTCGGCAATGTAACCGATGTTATAAAGGCGGAGCTGCATAGCCTTTACCGTGTCATTTTCATCTTCCTGCTTGAGTGAAAGGTCTGATGTAATGGTAAGTTTATACTTATCGGCAACCGACTTTGAATTGCTTGCGGTTGTTGTTGCCTGAGTTGCGGTTGTTGCGTCAGTCTTTGATGCTGTTGCATCCTGAGCCTTTGTTGTGTCTGTTGCAGACTTTGGCTTGAGGTCGGGATACATAAAGTAAACCATTTTTTCAAGTGCTTCCAGAGCAGTATTGCCGGGTCTTGACATTTCTTCAAGTGAAACCTCAAGAATTTTGCCTGTCTTAACTGCGCCAAGACTTGCGAGTGTTGTATCACCCTTGATTTTATCAAGAGTGGCATTGTCTGCATAGAAGATAAAGTTCGGATTTGCAATCTTGAGAGTTGCAACATCAACATTGTTGTCGCTGATGTTTACTGCGGCATTAACCGCCCCTGTATAGCCGAGGAGCATATCGCCGTATGTTCCGCTTGTCATCATCTTGAGCCTGTCGTTTTCTGTATAGAGATAACAAACCGTATCAAGAATGCCGGAATTTCTGTTATTAACCTGCTGTTTGTAGTTGTTCATCTTATCAAGCAATTCATTGTAGGTATCTTCACCCTTCTTTGCGCCGGTTTTTGTGCCGCCGCAAATTTTGCCGATTGTCACATAGTTTGTTTCAACCTGCTTGGGGGTGTCACCGTGTGACATTGTGACAACCTGAATACCCTTGTCCTGAAGCTTCTTCTTTGCGTCCTCATTTATTGACTGACCTGCAAACACAAGGTTTGTGCCGGAATTGATAATTTTGTCGGTATCGGGATTTTCATATGAACCGACGCTCGGGGCAACTGCGATTGACTGCTGGTCAACCTCATCACTTCTGCCCACAATATATCTGTCATAGCCTGTTGCGATGAGGATATCGGCTGTCGGCGCATCAAGAACAACAATGTTCTTTGGCTGACTTTCTATCGTGATGTTTGCCACCTCAACAGGATATTCTCCGTCAGAACAACCGCTGAAAAGCGTAACTGCCGAAAGCATTGTCACGACTGCAAGAGCAATTGAAATTATTTTTGTTTTCATAACTGACCTCCGATTAATCAGCAAAACAGCGATTCAACATACTGTCTTGCACATCTTGGCGAACGACCGCCTCTTGAAAGTGCAAACTGCTCAGCGCCGAGTGCAAGCTCTTCGTGAGTCATCTTGACGCCTCTCTGCTCTGCAAGAGAATATACAATTTCAAGAAAATCATTCTTTGAAGGAATTGTGTAGCAGACCGCAAGACCGAAACGGTCCGAAAGCGAAAGACTTTCCTGCATATTGTCACGAACATTGATATCATCAACAGTATGCGTTCTGTCGGAAATGCTTTCCTTAACAAGGTGTCTGCGATTTGATGTTGCATAAATCAACGCATTATCGGGACGAGCCGCAAGTCCGCCCTCAAGCACGGCTTTAAGGGTAGTATAGCTCTGATCCTGATGCTGGAACGAAAGATCATCAATAAATATAATGAATTTAAGCGGAAGAGCGGCAATCTTGTCAACAAGAAGCGGAAAATCAATGAGCCTGTCCTTAGGCATTTCAACAATGCGGAGTCCGTCTTTGCGAAACTCGTTTGCAATTGCCTTGACTGTTGAGCTTTTACCTGTACCCTTATCACCGTAAAGCAGGCAGTTGTTACAGCTCTTGCCCTGAATAAATGAAAGTGTGTTGTTTACAACCTGACTTCTCTGACGCTCATATCCCGTAAATGTATCCATATCAATTTTGTCCGGATGCTCAACAGGCTGAATGTCACCGTCACGCCAGATGAACGCCTTGTAACGGGCAAACATTCCGCAACCGTTTTCCTTATAATAAGCAGAAAGCTTGTCAAGTGAACCGTCAAATCCGTCAAAGCACGGAGCGCACTTGCCTGTCTGCCACTTTGGAAGAATCGGAATAAGCTCCTTGATTTCATCGGCATAGGTATATGCCTCAAGCACTTCATCGGAAGTAAGCTTTGCGGCTGTTAAAATAGCGTCGCAGTCTGTCTTAACGGCAGAAACAACATTTTCGGGTAACTCGCCCTGTTTGCCGGCTGTTGCGGCACGGGCAAAACAGTTATCGTCAAAAAGAGCCGTTTCGCTGATTGCAAATGCGAACTTATCCGCACAACCTCTTTCGCAAAGCATTGAGCAAAGCTTGCCGTATGCACCGAGAAATTCCTCAGGCTTTTTGTCGAGCGAAAGCAAAAGCTCATAAAAGGCTTTCGGAACGCTTCTGTTCATTATACCTCTGAATACAGAGAGTGATGACAAAAGCATTTTACACTTATTTACATTATTCATTCTAAACATCCCAATCTGTTCTAATCTATTTAATTGTACACATTTTTATCCGTTTAGTCAATAATTTACGGCAAACAACGGCATCCTATTTTTTACACTTTAACAAGCCAAAATATGTATAATTTTTCACCGCATCAAATATATATCTGGGTCAATGACGGTTAAAACGGCGATAAATCGGGATAAATACGGGCTTTTCAGGGTTTTAAAAGAATTTTTAATTTTTTTTAAAAAAAGTGTTGACATTTGGTGCAGCCCGTAGTATAATCAATACTGTTCTCAAGAGAGAAACAAAAGTTAATAAGTTGGTGTTGATGACGCTGAGGGTCCACCTGTTCCCATACCGAACACAGAAGTTAAGCTCAGTGGTGCCGAAAATACTTGGCTGGTGACGGCCCGGAAAAATAGGGAGATGCCAACATATAAAGTGTCCACCCAATAGGGTGGGCGTTTTTTTTACTCTTTTTGCAAACAATTACAATGCCATATACACTAATTGGAGTATCCTTATGTTTAATATAACTGAACTTTTAAAAAACGAAATATCTGTATGGGAACGACTGAAAAATTGCGGAAAGCCTGTTGTGCTTTACGGAATGGGTGACGGTGCGGACAAGGTTCTTGCCGCATTTGACCGATACGGAATTAAAGCGTCTGCCGTTATTGCAAGTGATGATTTTGTGCGTGGGCAGAAATTCCATGATTTCACGGTGAAGAAGCTTTCCGATGTTGAAACCGAATTTGGCGATATTATAATCGCCCTCTGCTTTGCAAGCCAGCTCCCTGATGTTATGGAACACATAACGAAAATTTCCGAAAAGCACGAAACGCTTGTCCCCTCTGTTCCTGTTTTTGGAAACAAACTTTTTGACAATGATTTTATTACCGAAAATAAAGAGCAAATTGAAAGTGCATACAGTCTGCTTGCCGATGACCTTTCAAAAAAGGTTTACGAAAACATTCTGAAATTCTACTACACAGGCAGAATTGACCTCCTCCCCCCTGTCACAACCGACAAGGACGAGGCTTTTGGCAATATTCTGAATCTCAGTAAAAACGAAAGCTATGTTGACCTCGGCGCATACAACGGCGACACGATTGACGAATTTCTGCACTACACAAACGGCAATTACAAGCGTATAATCGCATTTGAACCTAACGCAAAGAATTTTGAAAAGCTGAAGCTTCATTGCAAGGGCATGGCGAATGTGTCGCTTTGGCAACTCGGCTCATACAGTAAAAACACGGAGCTTATATTCAACAACAAGGCCGGTCGCAACAGCGCAATTTCCGACAAGGGCGTTGCAACAAAGGTTGCGACTGTTGATACGATTCTCTGCGGAATGGCGGCAGGCTACATTAAAGCCGATGTTGAGGGGGCGGATATGGAAACCCTTATCGGTATGCAGAAAACCATGGAAAACTGCAAACCAAAGCTGAATTTTTCGGCATACCACAGGTTTGAAGATATTTTCCGCCTTGCACTATACATTCACAGCGTGAATCCCGACTACAAAATCTTTCTCCGCCACCACCCATATATTCCGGCATGGGATACGAATTTATATTGTATATAATTTGCCGACGGCAAGTCGCCCCACGGATTTTATACAAAACAAAAATGCATCAGACCTTTTCGGGATCTGATGCATTTTTTAATGATTTCAGTTATGTCTTTTTATTCGCTTACGAACAAGTGACGAACACCGCTAAATTATAATCAATGATTATTTATTAGATACTTTAAGTGCTCCTGTTGTCTTGTCGAAGCTGAATGTATATGTACCGCCTGATGCGATAAGTGTTACACTAGCTGAGTAAGAGCTCTTGAGTGTCTTTGCACCGCTGTCAACAATCTTTGAACCGATTGTGTATGCTGTACCGTAGTTATAAATCTTGAATGAGTATGTACCCTCACTAAGCTTTACTGTACCCTTTGCAACATTGCTTTCGCCGCCCTTGTCATCAAGTACGAGGTTGATGTCGCCCGATACATGAACATCATCAGCTTTTTCATCCTTTGCAGGAACATAACCTACAACGAGTTTCTTTGTTTTTGTGTTGAGTGTGAATGTGTATGTACCGCCTGTTGCGTTGAGTGTGAGGTAGCTTGAATACTTGCTGTTGAGTGAAAGTGAATTTCCGTTTGTTGTGTTGTTGATTACCTTGTTGTAACCGTAAACCACATCACCTGAAGAAAGCTTGAACTTGTATGTACCTGCTGCAAGATATGTTGAACCAACTGCGATAGTCCTGCCCTTTACAGGTGAAAGAATTGTGTTGAGGTCGCCGATGAGGTAATCATTCGGAAGGTTATTGTCATACTTAACAACGAGTGTGTTTGTCTTTGTGTTAACCTGGAATGTGTATGTACCGCCTGTTGCAACGAGTGTTGTGCTGCTCTTGAACTTCTTGTTGAATGTAAGACCCTTTGTTGTGTCTGTAAATGTCTTAGAGTAACCGAGAAGTGTGCCGTAGCTGTCAAGCTTGAATGTGTATGTACCCTTCTGAAGAGCGATTTTTCCGCTTACTTTATCTGTACCGATTGATGTAAGCTTGAGCTTGATGTTGTCGCCGTATACATAGTAGCCGTCTGTAGGAACATCCGAAGGAGCAACTGTTGTCGGCTGTGTTGCCGGCTGTGTTGCTGTTGTTGGCTGTGTTGCTGTTGTCGGCTGTGTTACAGTTGTTGGCTGTGTTACAGTTGTTGGCTGTGTTGCTGTTGTAGGCTGTGTTACAGTTGTAGGCTGTGTTGCTGTTGTAGGCTGAGGAGCTGTTGTAGGCTCTTCACCCTGAATGAGAACTGCCTTTGCAGTAAATGCAGCACCTGCTACTTTGTTAACACTATTGTCAATATAATCGATGTCCTTCTTTTCACTTTCGAAGAAATCCTTATATGTATCAGCCTCTGTACCTGTAAGATAATCAACATTGAGATTTACTGTTGTGTCACCGCTGCCTACAACATCAAATGTAAATGTGCAATAAACATTCTCTGACTTGAAGTTGAAAAGATCAAGGCTTGAGCAGGTGAAGAGAACCTTATTTGTAAGGCTTGGATTCCAAACGATGCTTCTCTGGAATACAGGGAAAACCTTTTCCCTTGTATTTGTTGATGCAAGCTTGAGAACCTTGCTGTCGTATGTAAGACTGCTCTGTGCATTAACGATCATGTGATCTGCCTTGAGAAGGTAAGTAACAACAACCTGCTCTGTCTGTGCATTGTAATCATACGAAACAGGATCTGCCACATTTGATGTAACATTGATCTTGTTGCCTGCACTTGTTTCTTCGCTTGTTTCGGCAGCACTTGCTGAGAAAGGCAGAGCTGTGAACATGCACAGCACCATCATTACCGCAAGAACCACAGAAAGCTTTTTCTGAATTTTTTTCATACTTGCTGCTCCTTTAATAAAATAAAATTACCGTTCGCCACAGTTTTGTGGCAATACCTCTAAGCTTCGGAAACTTAAACAGTACAAAATTTCCGAGAACAATTAAATTATAGCACATTTAAGTTGTTCGGGCAATGAATCTGTTATTCTTTCAGCGAAAATGTTTTAGCTAAAAATCTGTGCAAAATAACGGTGAAATTGTTGCTTTGTACAAAATTTCACACCTATTATTGTGTATATTGACTTTTTGTCGCCCGTTTTTACACATATTAGCAACTACAATATAAGAATTTTCAGCATTTTGTGCTTATTTATTTCACATAAGATAAAAATCCGAATTCGAGGAATATCGGATTCGGACTTACTTATTATCAGAATTTATCAGAATGATTTAAAAAGCTCAATTGCTTTTGCGGGATCTGCGGCTCTGAAAACGGCTGTTCCGGCAACGCACACATCAACACCTGCCTCTGACGCCTGCTCAATGGTATCTCTGCCGATTCCGCCGTCAGCCTCAATAAGGATATTGTTCAGACCTCTGCGTTGGCATTCCCTCTTGATTTCCTTAACCTTCGGCATCATCTCGGGCATAAAGCTCTGTCCGCCAAAGCCCGGCTCAACCGTCATAACAAGTACAAGGTCAAGCTTTTCAAGATACGGAAATACTGTCCAAGCAGGAGTGTTTGGCTTTAGAACAAGTCCGGGTTTGATTCCTCTTGACTTGATTTTTGCAATTGTATCATCAATGTCAGAGTCGCATTCAACATGGAAGGTGATGATATCCGCACCTGCATCGGCAAAATCGTCAATATATTTAAGCGGATCGCTTATCATAAGGTGAACATCAAACGGGCGGTTTGAGAACTTCCTTACCGCCTTGATTACGGGAGCGCCAAAGGTTATGTTCGGAACAAAGTGACCGTCCATAACATCAAGATGCATCCAATCGGCACCCGCCAGATCCATTCTTTCAATTTCTTCGCCCATTTTTGAAAAGTCACAAGACAAAAGTGACGGAGCTATTTTCATATTTTACATCCTTTCCTACGGTTTTTGGACAGCCGGAGCAAAAACAGCGGCGGCGCCCCAGAACAACGCATAAATCAACACTTCAAGCGACCCCATAACCTGCACGCCTGCATAAAGCGAAAGTGTTGATGCAACGAGCAATCCGAAAATTACGGCAATCAGCTGAATTATGATTGAAAGCGAAATATTGTGCTTGATTTTTACGCACCCCGTAACTGCACGGGCAAGCGATGCGGCTTTGCCGTTTGTAATGAGATATGAACGGGAGGTTTCCTCAACCGTATCCTCTGCCTCCTTGAGAACATTTCCGAGTCCTGTCGGAAGCACCTTGATACTGCGGTAGAACAAATCGTAGAGTTTTGCAACAAGGTCATTTGTAACATTATAATCGGTTGTTCTTATGAGGAAGCTTATGCCGTTGGTTTCGGCTCTCTGCATTTCAGCCTTGAGCTGAGCGTCGGGAGTGTATCTTGTAACAAACATTGCAACAAGTCTGCCTGCTCTTGACAGATATGTGACCTGTCTGCCCTGAGAAGTATATTTCTCCTCATATTCCATATTCGGAACTTCCACGCTGTACTTTTCCATAAGCGTGCGTGAACCCACAAGGATTCTTTCGCTCTTAATCCATCCCACAAGTCCGATTTCATCCTCATAAAGAACGCTTTCAACCTCGGGAAGTGTTTCCTCGGTTTCTGCAACTACCGAATCAAAAGCATTTGCAATCGGATTCTGAGCCTCTTTAAGAATTGCAATTCCGCAGAGAAGAGATTCATCAATGCCGTAATCCTCAAAGGTTTTGATGCCCTCAAGCGAGATTGACTCGGCAGGGAACAATTCATTTGCATCTATCATTATAGCCGTACTGTCGCAGAACTGCTTTACCGACGGATAACCCGAAAGCATTGAGCCGTAGGAGAGCAGAGTTTTGCAGAGCTTTCTCACGGGGGCATTAACAGAAAGAAGTGTTGCCACAGGCACAGACACCGCCGTAATAAGCGCAAATGCATTCAAAGCGTCTGCAAATGACAGCTTAACAACACCGTACATTACCGCAATGATTATTGATGCAATTGTTGTTATCGGGGCAAGCTTTGACGCCAAATCCTCGCTCGGATCGGGTGCATAAGATATTTTGAGAAAGTTTGACGGAAATTCGGTCTTATGCTGATAGGCAATTATCGGACGGTCGGCGGCAGTACCGCTCATCATCTGCATTGCAACAGACTCGTTGTTGTAAATTTTTGACGCATATTTCTGTCCCTTTGACGAAACAAACTTGAAATTGTCCTTTACACGAAGAACCATATAAAGCTTTCCCACATTATTTGCAAAGAACGCAAGCATAGGAATTACCGTGTAGTAGTTCACATGAAATCCGTTCAAATCGCCAAGGCAGAAGAATGAAACAATTATCTGAACCATTCCTGCCGCACCTGCAACGGCAACGGCTGTATCGGAATTACCTTTGATATGCACAAGCGGCGAAAGTCCGCTGAGCATTGCCACACGGTTCAGCACAAGCGACGCCGCCATAAGAATAAACAGCAAAATTGCGTATGCCGCCGGTGCAAAAGGAACTGCCGAACATATTGCACTCGGAAAAATTCTTGTAACGATTGTGAGAACAACCACAACTGCGGCAATTATTCCCGACAACAGACTTCTCATAAAGAGCTTTCTTATATTATGATTCAGCTCATAGAGAATACTTTTTTCGTCCTCCTCGCCTGTATAATCCTCAACAGGCTTTGAATTTTCCTCTTTTACGGTATCGTTATCGTCGGATTCATCCTTTGAAAAGATTCCGACAAGAGCAGAAATAACCTTTTCGCCTATAGGGCGGTTATCCTTATGCTTTTCCTCGGTCGGGGCAATCTCCTCATCAACGATTGTCGGCTCGGGACGAAGCACATGAGCGATTACCGAAGGATTCTTTGAACGCACATACTCCTCATACTCGTTCGCTACAACCTCGGAAAATCTGCCTGCCTTGACATTGAGAATATTTCTCGGTTCATCGGGACGATACACGGGAACTTTTGCAACCACCTTGCGAGGCGGTTTTTCGGTATTCGGAAACTGATGAACGGGAGTCTGCGAAGCCTCTTTCTTTTCTTTGGTTTCGGTCTTTTCCTCCGGCTTATCCTCGGGAATGTCGATATCTATGGTATGGTAGCTTTTAATTTCAGCCTCGTCACGAAACTGGTCAACCTCTCCGAGCACTTCGCCCGAAAATTCTGTGTTTTCATCATACTCAGGTGTGAGGGTAACTATCTTATTTTCTTCCTCGGCGGCTTTTTTCTTTGCCTCCTCATACTCACGCTTGGCTTTTTCGGCTTTTTCAGCAGCCTTTTTTTCAGCCTCTGCTTTAAGCTGTTCGGGAGTTACAAGGTCATCGTCATTTCCGTCCATTATAAGCTCTGCCTGCATTGTGGCGGCAGTCTTATCCCCGACTATTGAGTTTGAAGTATCAGGTTCGGATTCATCAAGCGGATTTGTATTTTTTAACCTCGGCTTTTTATCGGCATTACTGAAAATTTCTTCAATCTTCGGCTTTGCACGGTATTTCTGTGCCGTCTGCTCCATTCGCTCCTGATCGGCAAGATAGTGGGTTTCTTCGAGTATGCTCTCGATTTCAAGCTCTTTAAGCCTGTCCTTGTCCATATCAGCCAAAGCATTCACTCCTTTTTATTTACTCTCGGGCAGATAGTTAGATTTATCGGAAACTATGCCGCCCGAGCTGTACTCTCTGTTTTTACAATCTTTGACATTTAAACACACAACTTTGATAACATCAAATGATTTTATTTAAACATTAAATTTCATCAATGCGGGCGTCCAATGAACGCCCCTACACACTTTCATAAATTTTTCATTTTACATTTTCAATTTTTAATTTGAAATCATCTGTTTTTCATCGCTTTGTACATCAAAATTCCTGCGGCAACCGACGCATTAAGGGAATTTATCTGACCTTTCATGGGCAATGACGCTATTACATCGCACTTTTCACGGACAAGTCTTGAAATGCCCTTGCCTTCGTTGCCGATAACAATTGCACACGCACCCGAAAAATCACACTCGTCATAATCCGTGCCGTCCATATCTGCGCCGTAAACCCACACGCCTTTTTCTTTGAGTTCATCAAGTGTAACTGCAATATTAGTCACCCTTGCAACACGCATATATTCAATTGCGCCTGCAGACGCTTTGGCAACCGTGTAGCTTAAACCGGCACTTCTGCGTTTCGGAATAATAATTCCGTGAACTCCGGCACATTCTGCGGTTCTGATTATTGCACCGAGATTATGCGGATCTTCAACCTCATCAAGCACAACAACAAACGGAGCTTCGCCCTTGCTTTCGGCATATTCGAGGATATCGTCAACCGTTGAATAATCCTTTGCCGCTGCAAATGCGACAATACCCTGATGAGTTGCGCCGCCGCTCACATAATCAAGCTTTGTGCGGTCAACTTCCTTAACGGGAATTTTCTTATCACGGGCTTTTGCGAGGATTCCCACAATCGCACCGCTCTTTTCACCCTTTGCAACAAGAATTTTGTCAATCGGGCGGTTACTGCGAACAGCCTCACTTACAGGATTTCGCCCTGCAATCACATCAGGCTTTTGTTCTGTATTTTCAAATCTTTCGTTTTTCATCATAATCAGCCTTATTCGGTTTCCTTTTTATTTTTTGTGTCTGCATGGGACACACCACTTCATTTTGCTATCTATTATAACATAACAATTCAAATTATTAAATACTTTTAAGCCATTTGTTTTTAAAAACTCAAACTCTGTACAATGTATCAAGAGCAATCGCTCCGGAGTCGATGTATTCGGGAATTATGCCGTACATTCCCGTTTGTATGTCCTCAAAAAGTATCATGTGCGGAGGGAACACTGTAAAACTGCAGTACACGGCAATCAAAAGCAACATCATAAACACGCAGGGCAAAAAAAGCTGTTCAATTTTTCTTTCACCGTATTCAAGCCTTGCGCTGAGTGCAAACCCGGAAAAACACACGGCAATTGCACAAATGAACCTTGGCAGACCTGCACTTTCAACACCGAGTGCATAGATTAGCAGATATGACGCAAGACAGAATATTCCGACAAACCACAGCGAAATTATTCTTGACACGGCAAAGCGATGGAAGCCCGAGCGTTTTCCGATTGCCTCAACAAGACTCCACACAAGGTAGGAAAGCATGACAACCTTGGTCTGCTCCCACATACTGCCGTTTACAGCACCGAAAAATATGCCGAGCAACGCACCGTTTGTCAGGGAATAAAGATTTTTGAACACAATTATCATCAGCGGAACAATGACAAGCCCCCAAAATCTTATTTTCACGGTTTCCTTTTTCATAAAACACACCTCGCCGATGTATTTTATGAGTATAGATTGTCATATATTACCTTGCCACAATTTGAATCGCAGAAAAAAATGTTTTTTTGAATCACGAATTTGCGATTTATTTTTCTAAATTTGCACTTATACATTCTGTATAACTCAACATTTTGAACATCAATGTGGAAAACTATGTTGAAAGTGTTGAAAGTGATGTTAAAAAATCCCGATACTACACGAAATTTACAAAGTTGTAACTTTTAACATTAAAAAAATAGGTTTTCCACATTTTTGGATACAGGATTGTAACGGGGAAATTAGATTACATTCTGTATAATCCACATGTCAAGTGGTATTTTTTGCTTTTTTCAACATTTTTGATTTACAGAAAATGTTTTATAAAATCAAAAAAACAGGCACACCGCCGTGTACCTGTAAATTTCGTTTTAAATTGTCGGCTTTTAGTTTCTGAGAAGATGAATCGCCGTTTCAGCTTTCTCAATAATCCTCAAATCATTGTCATAGGAGCACATTTTTCGTGCCTGTTGCAAATCAACCCAAATATAACTGTCAATTTCCTCCTCCTGAATTTTGACATTATCCGTAAATGCCTGTGCAAGGAAAAAGACAACCCGTTTGCGAATTTTACCGAAAGGACAGTATTCGCTGATTTCACGAAAACCCTTTTCAATCACGACATCAAGACCTGTTTCCTCTTTAATTTCACGGATTGCTGTCTGATGTTCGTTTTCACCGTCTTCAATATGCCCCTTCGGAAAGCTCCAATATCTGCCGTTGCTGTTCTTTACAAGCAGAATTTTCGTGTTCTGTCTGCTTTTGTAGAAGATAACCGCACCGCACGACTTTTCGTAAAGGCACACAATGCTTTTCAGCTTAATATTTTTCAGTTTTGAAAGCACCTGTCGCAGTTCGGGCTCATAAAACACCTCACCGTATTGTGAGATTATGGGACGCTCGCCGTCAAGGCCGTCAAATTCGGCAACGGCAACCACAATGCCCTCAAAATATTCTGTTACGGGTTTGTGCGAAATCACATACGCACTTTTACAGCGTCCTGAAACGGAGGTAATTTGTGCCGAATACAGCTTATCGCTTATTTTTCCGAACACGCTCACCTTCACGCTGTCTGCTATCATCGGCATACACCTCCTTACAAGAATTTACCCGATATGATATCAGTTAAAAAGTCCGCTCATACTGTCAAGCTGAACCTGAGTGTTGGCACTCATTACACCGTTCATAAAAAGCACCTCGTCAATTCCGTTGGTTTTGCAGTAATTAACAAGATTCTGTTTGAAATATCTGAAGTCGATAACATGAACTTCTTCGTAGTTATTGGTGAGATACGGAACAAAAGCGTTGCCGTAGCTTTCCTTTACAACGGCAATCTTCTTGCCTGCCACCGCATTTTCCGAAGCTGATTTCAGAACCGTGAGAGCATTATCGCCCATAATAAACACACCGTAGGTGTTTGAACCGCCCTCTGCGGCTTCATAGTAGGGACTGTCATAGCTTGCGGAAGAACCGTCTGCCTGTGTGATATCCATTGTTACATTATAAGGGAACTTCCAATAACTTACCGTATCGCTGTCAAGACCGTCTGCCGAGTTGGTAAACGAGCCTGTAAAGCCGTCAATCTTCTGTTCCTTGCAATCATCAAGCGAAAGAACGGGCAAATCTTTTGTATCGGCAAATGCCGTGTAAGCATAGTAAGCGCCGAGGCCTGTCCAATGGTGGTCGCTCTTAAAGTAGATGTAATCCGTATTATGTTCCGCAAGACGGTTGTAGCAGTTAATCGGAGTTACCTTGTCGGAAAGAGCCGCATAAGCCGCCTTGATGTTGTCAGCCTGTGAGGTTGACGGAGCGTCGCTGTCTTTAAGTCTTTGCGGAAGTCCCATTTCGGTATGGTTAGGAACAATCATATCATAAACCTTTACGGAACTGCCGAACTTGTCTGCAAAGCCGTTGATTGTCTGAGCATAGTTCTGCGCTCTTGCGTCATCACTGCTGAACAATTCGTAGCCTGTTTTGTTCCACACATAAATGCTGTATGAAAGAGTTCCGTTTTTATTGTCGTCCTTTATGCTCGGTGTCATAAAGTATGCAGGGGAAAGCTCGTCTGCTTTGTTAGCAGTCGGAGATTTTGCGGTTTCGTCGGGAGATGCCGTTGTACCAACTGTTCCCGTGGGAACGCCTGCAAGGGCATCTTCCTTTGAACAGCCCTTAAAAATTGAAGTTATAATAAAAATAATAACAAACAGAATTATCAATGCGCTCGCAACGATAATAATTCTGTTTCTGGTTCTTCTTTTGTTTCTTCTTTTTACAGGTCTTCTGACGGGACGCTGTGATGACGGTCTTGCGGCATAGCTTGCGGGACGGCGCTGTTGCTGTCTGCGACGATATTCACGGGAATCAATGCTGTCATCGAAATTATCAAGATCAAAATAATCGTAATCGTTTCTTCTGCTCATAGTGTTACTCTCCCAAACCGAAGAATTTTAAATTCAATTTGAATTCAATGAATTATATAAGTGTATTAATTACTCGCAGTGTACTCCTGTTTGAATCAAAGCAAGCCTTGCTCTGACCGTAAGGACATTATCATTTAGATTATACAACAGAAACTCATCAAAAACAATACAAAAAGCACAAAAAATACAATTTCCGTGAATTAACATTTACAAACGCAAAATAATAAATTACACATTTTTTGAATAAAATCGCAGTAAAAACAGTCAAATTTCTTGAACATATATGCAATTCGTGATAGAATTACAGGGTATGGACTTTTAAAAAATCCTTATCAGCTTAAAAGGAGATATTTTTATGGAATACAGGTTTTCCGACAGGGTTTCAAGCCTGAAGCCGAGTGCTATCAGAGAAATTTTCAAATATGCCGCCGATCCGAGCGTTGTGTCGCTTTCGGCAGGAAACCCGTCGCCCGATGCATTTCCCGTAAAGGAGATTGCGGAAATCTCGGCAAAGGTTTTTGCAGAAGATCCGATTTCGGTTTTACAGTACAGTGTTTCGGAGGGGTACACTCCGCTGAGAAAGCACCTTACGGAATATATGAAAAAGGAGCATAACACAGGCTCTGACAATGACGACATTCTCATCACAACAGGCGCACAGCAGATTATGGACTTATGCTCAAAGGCTCTTGTAAACGAGGGCGATGTTGTAATCTGCGAGGCACCGTCATTCATCGGCTCGCTCAACACATTCAGAAGCTACAACGCAAAGCTTGCAGGTGTTCCCGTTGAGCCTGACGGTATGAGCACAGAAAAGCTTGAAGAGGCTTTAAAAGCCAATCCGAACGCAAAGCTCATTTACACAATTCCGAATTTTCAAAATCCTTCGGGTGTTACAATGAGCCTTGAAAAGCGTAAGAAAGTTTATGAGCTTGCCAAAAAATACGGTGTTCTCATCATTGAGGACAACCCGTACGGCGACCTGCGTTACAGCGGTGAATATGTTCCGAACATAAAAAGCTTTGATACGGACGGAATTGTAATCTATGCCGGTTCATTCTCAAAGGTAATTTCACCGGGTATGCGTGTTGCTTACACAATTGCACCAAAGCCGATTTTTCAAAAGCTTGTTGTGTGCAAACAGGGCAACGATGTACATACAAACATCTGGTCACAATATGTATGCGATGAATTCATCACAAAGTATGACTTCAACGCTCACCTTGCAAAGCTTCGTGAAATCTACACAAAGAAAGCGAACTTCTGCATGGAGCTTCTTGACAAATACTGCGCACCGAAAATCACATATCATAAAATTGACGGCGGTCTTTTCATTTGGTGTGACTTGCCCGATGACATTGATATGCCGAATTTCTGCAAAGAACTCGTTCTCAAAAAGGTTTGCGTAGTTCCGGGCAACGCATTTTTAACTGACGAAAACGAAACCTGTCACAGTTTCAGAATAAACTTTTCAACACCGACTGACGAACAGCTTGAAAGAGGAATCAAAATCCTCGGCGAGTATGCAAACAGTCTTTAATCACGGAGGAGAATAATGGAAAATCAAACAAAAAAAGAGGTTGTATTCAGCGCAATACAGCCCAGCGGAACAATTACACTCGGAAACTATCTCGGTGCGGTTCGCAACTGGGTTACAATGCAGAACGAATACGACTGCATTTACGCTCTTGCAGATCTGCACACAATCACGGTAAGACAGACTCCTGCCGTTATGCGCAAGAATATAATTGACGCTTATGCTTCAATCATGGCTTGCGGTATTGATGTTGAAAAAAGCCTTTTCTTCATTCAGAGTCATGTTCACACTCACGCAGAGCTTGCATGGGCGCTCAGCTGTTACACACAGTTCGGCGAGCTTTCAAGAATGACGCAGTTCAAGGACAAGTCTGCAAAGCACGCCGACAACATCAACGCAGGTCTTTTCACATATCCCGTACTCATGGCTGCCGACATTCTTCTCTATCAGGCTGACAAAGTGCCTGTCGGTGCAGACCAGAAACAGCACATTGAAATTACAAGAAATATTGCAGAGCGTTTTAACGGCATTTACGGCAATGTGTTCAAGATTCCGGACGGTTTCATCCCAAAGAACGGTGCAAGGGTTATGAGTCTTCAGGACCCGACAAGAAAGATGAGCAAGTCCGATGAAAATGTCAACGGCTGTGTACATCTTCTTGATGCACCCGAGGTTATAATGAAGAAGTTCAAGAGAGCCGTTACGGACAGCGAGGCAAAGGTTCGCTATGCGGAGGGCAAAGACGGTGTAAATAACCTTATGGCAATTTACAGCGCAGTTACAGGTCTTTCATACGAGCAGATTGAAAAGGATTTTGACGGCAAGGGCTACGGCGACTTCAAGACAGCGGTAGGCGAGGCAGTTGTTGAAGAACTTCGTCCGATTCGTGAACGCTACGAAAAGCTTGTTGCAGACAAGGCATATCTTGAAAGCTGTTACAGAAAAGCCGATGAAATTGCCCTTAAAATCAGCAGCCGCACAATGGGCAAGGTTATGAAGAAAATCGGTTTTATCTAATTCAAAAGGAACTCTGCCATGACAAAAATCGAAAGTAAAGCGATTGACTTTATAAAGAAAAACATTCTTTTATTTTTACTCGTTGCGGTAACGATTATTGCAATTTTCCTCAGAGCCTGCGGAATGGATTTTCAAAGCGATGATTTCAACAGCTTTTTAAATTCGTGGTGGAGCATAATCAAGCTGAATGATTTTACGGGGCTTGCAACTCAGGTGGGCAACTACAACATTCCGTATCAAGTCATAATCTATCTTATGACTCTTTTGCCGCTGAATGCTCTGTATGCGTACAAAATCGTATCAATAATATTCGATTTTGTACTTGCAATTTCAACCGCAATGCCTGTTTATTCGTTTGCAAAGAATAACCGACGGCTCAAAGCGATACTCACCTACTCAGCCGTACTTCTTTCGGCAACGGTGATTTTTAACTCATCGTTTTGGGCGCAGTGCGATTCAATTTACACCTCGTTTATAATCCTTGCAATCCTGTTTTTGCACAAAGACAAACCGATTGCATCGTTTGTGTTCATCGGCATTGCGTTTGCATTCAAGCTGCAAACCGTATTCATCATTCCTGTTCTGCTTTATTACTGGATTTCGACAAAGAAAATTTCGATCCTGCATTTCTTTATAATCCCTGCACTTGATGTGATAATGTGCCTGCCTGCAATCATTATGGGTAGACCGTTTATCGATATCATCACAATCTACGCTGAACAGACCGACTACGGAAAGCTTATTCAGATGAACTGTCCGAACTTTTATGCACTCATATGTGACGGAAACGATATAACATATTATTATCTGTTCAAACAGTTTTCGGTCTTTCTGACAATTGCCGTACTCGGAATTATGATGTGCGTTATCATCTGTAAAAAGGTTGATTTAAAAAACCTTGAAACTTTTCTTCTGACAACAGCGTGGACTGTGTTCACCTGTATCATGTTCCTTTCGTCAATGCACGAACGCTACGGTTATCTGCTTGACATTATTTTAATTGTCTATGCGGCGGTAAGTGCAAAGCATTTGTGGATTCCGATTGTGTCAATGCTTATAAGCCTGAGAGGCTATTGCTACTATCTGTTCTCCTACGAGCTTATAAGCCTCAAATTTACGGCAATCATCTACACCGCACTTTATGTTTATATAACATTCCTGCTCGTAAAAACAATTTTCAGAGCAAAATCATCTGATAATGTTTTTGCAAAAACAATTTAAAATTAAACATATTTTAAATAACAAACAACCGCCAAAATCCATTATATCGGGTTTTGGCGGTTGTTATTTTTATTTATTCAATGATTTTTAATTTTTGCAAATACAACAGCAACAAGAAATGTGACAGATTCTGTAATTGGGAACGCAAGCCATATGCCTGTCATTTGAACAGTGCTGTTTAAAAGCCAAATTACGGGGACTAACAGCACGCCCTGTCGCAACAGTTGAACTACAACGCCGGGCATAATACTGTCTGTTGCCTGTTCATAGGTTGCAATCATTGCAGAAAAGCCGCTGAACACAAATCCAAGTGACATAATTCTCATTGCCGGCACTCCAAAAGCACACATTTCTTCCGACGCCGAAAACAAAAACAATATCTCTTTCGGGAAAATCAGCACCAAGAGCATACCGACAATCATCATAACAGTCGCGATAATTGTTCCGCTCTTATTTGCTTGTTTAAGGCGACCGTACTCTTTTGCTCTGTAATTAAACCGCATTATAGGCAAACAGCCCTGAATCAGTCCGTTCACCGTCATAAAAATCAACTGCTGAACCTTGAAATATGCTCCGAAAAATGCAACCGCCGTGTCCGAATATCGCACCAAAAACATATTTGCAAAATTCACGGTGAATGCTCCCAACGCATTCATAACAAACGAGGGCAATCCGTAGGAAAATATCAGCTTTATCATCTGCGGTTCAAGGCAGTTTTTAAACAACGGCTTAACCTTTTGTTTTGTAAGAAACAGCTGTATCAACGCAATGATTGTTGAAACAACATAGCCTAAAACCGTGGCAACTGCAGCTCCGACCACACCCATTTTCGGAAACGGACCTATGCCGAAAATGAGCAAAGGGTCAAACACAAAATTAAATACAACACCTGCAATTTGAAACCACATCGGAGCAATCATATTGCCTGTTGCCTGAAGTATTTTTTGAATTACAATATGCACCATATTTGGTATCTGCATAAAAACGCAGACGCTCATATACGCAATTCCGTATTCAAAAATCTCTTTGTTTTGCGTAAAAGCCGAATAATAGGGATTTATTATGAAAAGCGAAAGTAAATTTATCAGCACTCCGACAACTACCGAAATTACCACTCCGAGAGCCGCTGCAGAATTTGCCTTTTGCTGATTTTTCTGTCCCAAATAACCTGCAATCAAAACATTAACACCCACACCTATCCACACGGACAACGCATTCATAAGCGTTGTAATCGGGAATGCAAGCGATACTGCCGCAAGTGCCTGTTCATTTATCCCCGCAACAAACATACTGTCAACAAGGTTGTATGAATACTGAAAGAACATTGAAATCAGCGGAGGTGCCGACATTTGAATTATAAGCTTGTTGACAGGTTCATAAGCCATTTTGTTTTCCGTTTTAACGCCCATATTAACACCCCTTGCGTAAAATAAAAATCGCCATACACCCATAATGAGTGTATGGCGAAAATAAGAATCACATCTTAGAAAAATCCATACCAATTTAGATTTATCATATCAATGAGTTAATTATATCATACCTGTAAAAAATATTCAAGATTATCACTAAAAATTTACTTTTTGCTTTCAAGCCACATATCAAGGGCTTTTTCGTAGACATCAATGCTTGTGATTCCGAGATTCATAATGAATGTGTGATATTCCTTTGCATCAAAGCTTGAGCCAAGCTCGCTTTCGGCTGTTTCACGCATATCAATCATCTTGAGGTAGCCTACGGTATAGGGGAGAAAATAACCCGGATTTGAACGGGCAAGGTCATACGCCTCTTTTGTTGCGGCTGTAACGCTCTCATCGTCAGTCGAACCGAGTGCTGTTGACATATACTCCTTGACTTTTTCATAATCCCAGCCGTTGTAGTTCACACCGACATCGACCATGGAATAGAGAATATAGCCGAGAATATCATTTGCGTAGATAAGCTTCTTAATGCCCTCGCTTGTATCAAGGTAATCAAGCGTACATTTCGAGGCATACTGCGCCCAACCCTCGGTTGCGCCCATAAAGCTTAAAATCTTGCGTACATTCGGGATATCCTTGTTTGCATTTGATGCGGTAAACTGATAAAGATGACCCGGATAGCCTTCATGGGCAAGGGTTGTGTACATCTGAGTCATACCCTTATTTGCAAAGTCGGGGTTGATTTTGATGATATTAACGCTTGTATCGTCAATTCGTCCCTGAACATAGTACGCTCCCACATTGTCGCTCTTTGCGGAATCGCTCATATAATCTGCCGTGTAAGAGGTTGTAACGGGAGTCGGAAAGTCCTCCTCGATATTCTCAATCAAAAATTCAAGCACCTCATCGGCGTCCTTAAAGTCGGGTTTGTAGTCCTGAAATTTGCTCAAGTCATCCTGCGAAACATTGCTCATACTCATTCCAACCTTTGTAAAGCTGTTTGTAAGGTATGACTTAAGCTCCTCGGGAGTCATACTGCTGCTTGTTTTGTCTTTGACGATTGCCGAATAATACTTTTTGCCGATTTTGCCGTAACCGCAAAGACCTTCTTCGTTTTTGCCTGATTTTTTGAGACTTTCAAGTGCTGAATTTGCTGATTTCAAAGCAGGAATGTAGTATTCTTCAAAATACTTTTTATTGGTTTCGACAACAGTCTTTTTCTCGGAATCGCTAAGACCGAGTGACTTTATTCTCGACTCAAACTCATCAACAAGCACGGACTTGTCATTCTTAATATGCTTTTCGCACTCGTCAATTGACTGCTGTGCAATATCTTCAGCCATAAAGTAACCGTCCTCAGCCTGTTTCCTTGTGAACTCAATGCACTCGTCCATATAGCGTTTTGTGTCCTTCAAAACAGCAAGGTAAAGGTCGGTATCATCCTTTTCATAGAAAGTAAACTCGGACAGGGTGGTAAATAGGTTTGCAACAATTCCCGACTGCGGTGCAAATATACTCTGCAATTCTGTTGTACCCTCATATGAAAGCTGAATTTCAAAGTAGCTTTCAAGGGTGTCATATGTCTGCTTTTGCGAAGGAGTAAGTCCCGAACGGTCAAACTCCTCCAAATCCGTTTTTGCCTCTTTCAGTTCATCAAAGGATTCTTTTGTATCTTTATCGGACACATGACCGAGGGTATAGTCCTCCTCGTCATATTTCAGACCGTAGTCCGACGGATTTGAAATGTCAAAATGTGCGGTAAGAGCGTCATCCTCAAGTTCTTCCGAAAACAAATCGTCACAATATTTATCAAACTGAATTTGTGCATCCGTTTTGGTTGGTTCTGTGTCAGAGTCAAAGCCACAGGCACAGACAGAAAACGCCATAACGGCACACAATATAACAGCAAGCGTACCCTTGAGTGACTTTTTATTTATAATTTTCTTCATTTTGTCCTCCGTAAAAATTGTTGTTTACCAAAGTATAACATATTATCGTGCTGTTATTCAATGATTATTTTTAATTTTACCCTTTTCCGCAGTAACCGTGGCAACGCTCAACAGGCATTGCCGTTCTTTTTCAACAATTGTTGAAAACTATGTGGAAAATGTGTATAATAATTAACCTCGTCCAATTGCATTTTTGTAAATTGTAACCATTTGTAATTATTTGTAATTTTCTCTGTAGGGGCGTTCATTGGACGCCCGCCTTGATGAAATATTATGTCCATACACATATGTTTTGATATAACATAAATTGTGTATTCAAATTTGCACGAATTGGGAACGGCGGCTCGCCGTAATTTTCAATTTGAAATTCGTTCTATCGCTTCGCTTAAATCCGTACACAAAAAATCTATCATCGGTTTAATTTCGTCTGTGGGTTCGAGCAAATCGGGAACCATAACCGTGGTCATACCTGCGGCATGGGCAGATTTTATGCCGTTAATGCTGTCCTCAAACGCAACGCAGTCCACAGGCTCAAGTCCGAGCTTCTTTGCGGCAATCAAAAAAACCTCGGGATCGGGCTTGCCGTTTTTAACATCATCACCGCACACGAATGCGTCAAATTTATCATAGAGATTGATTTTCTTCATCAGCGTAAGAGCCGTTTGTGACGAGGTTGAAGTTGCAAGCGAAATTTTACAGCCGACTGATTTTAAATAATCAAAAATTTCGTACAAGCCTTTTTTTACAGGCACACCGTTCTTTTCGATACGCTTAAAATAGCGGATTCTCGACTCCGCCTTGTAAGCAGGATAGTCAAAATCATCGCCGTAAACCGACTTGTAATATTCGCAGGAATCCTCACGGCGAAGCCCTATTGTCTTTTTGAAAATGTCGAGATTAAACTCTTTGCCGTCCTCATCAAGCATTTCCTGCCAGATTGAATAAACAAGCCTTTCGCTGTCAATCATAAGCCCGTCCATATCAAAAACTGCGCCCTTAAACATAAAACCGCCCCTTTTTTCGCTTTTAAGTCTGTATATAATAGCATATTTTACAAAAAAAGACAAATCAGTTGTAATTGCGACAAAGTTATGATACAATCGTTTTAATGGTCTGTGAAAAATATAAATTTGAGGGTAAGGAAGTTTTATGGCAACATCAATTTATGCAAAACCTATCAAAGCAAAAACAATTCTGAAGTTCACTCTGCCAACCGTTCTTATGATGGTTTTTATGTCACTTTACACGGTTGTTGACGGAATCGTTGTTGCGAACTGTGTCGGAAGTGACGCATTGTCCGCAATCAATATTGTATATCCGTTCACGCTCGTATTTATGGCTGTGGGCTTAATGTTTTCAACAGGCTCAAATGCTATAATCGCAAAGAAAATGGGAGAAGGCAAACAGGAGGAGGCAAACCGACTTATGTCCGGTGTTGCAATCACGGCAACGGTCATTTCTGTTATCATTGCTGTGGTGTTCACAATTTTTGCCGAACCTATGTACATGATGTTCGGCTCAAACGAAAAGATTCTTCCCTACTGCATTGACTACGGCAGCGTTATGATTCCGTATGGCTTTGTAATGTGCTGGCAGATGCTCAACCAATCGTACCTTGTAACAGCGGACAAGCCACATATCATGCTTGTTTTCTCGATACTGTCGGGTTGCACAAACATTGTGCTTGACATTCTTTTTATGGCTGTGTGGGATTTTGGAATAATCGGTGCAGGACTCGGCACCATTATCGGAATGGCTGTGGGTGCAATTCCGCTTTTGCTCTTTTTCAACAAGAAGCAGACTTTGCACTTTGGCAAGCCTGAATTTAAGGTCAGTGAAATCCTCTTTGCTATGGCAAACGGCTCGTCCGAGGCTGTAACAAATCTTTCAACAGCCGTGACAACAGCGCTGTTCAACATTCAGATGATGCACTTTGCAGGCGCAAAAGGCGTTGCGGCTATAAGTGCTATTTTGTACATTCACTTTATTTTCATTGCGGTTTCGTTTGGATTCACTTCGGGAGTTTCACCCGTCATCAGCTTTAACTACGGCGCACAAAATCACGAAAAACTGCAAAAGCTGTTCAAATTATGCATAAAAATCACGCTGATAATTTCGGTTGCAATGATTGCGGCATCTGAAATTTTTGCAGAACCGCTTGTAAGAATTTTCTCGGCGGGTGATGAAAAAATTCAGCAGATTGCACTCAGCGGATTCAGAATTTTTGCAATAAATTATCTGTTGTGCGGAATGAATATTTTTGCATCGGGACTTTTCACCGCACTCAACAACGGCAAGATTTCAGCCGTGATTTCAGTTGCAAGAACACTTGTTTTCGAGTGTGCCGCAATGCTGATTTTGCCGATGTTTATAGGCATAAACGGTGTATGGTCGGCATTGCCCGTTGCAGAATTGTGTGCCGTTGCAATTTCCGTAACATTTATAATTGCCAATGCAAAAAAATACCACCTGGTAAAAGTTTAATATATAGCGATATGTAGCGGCGATCAGTGATCGCCCTTTGATTTGGCTGCAAAGCCAAATCAACCATACACCAATATTTTGAAATACGGTCGAACCGATTTTGCAATCGTTTCGATTGGCGTTCACTGAACGCCGCTACATATTTGGATTCACACCAAACAAAAAGTCCGAACATTTTGCGTGTTCGGACTTTTTTCATAGATTAAATTTTCAACGATTAAATTTTAATTAAAATCAGATTGCACGAACTCTGATTACGCCGTCAACTGCTGCGATTTTTGCAAGGTCATCTGCACCGGCGCCTGCAACATCAATTATTGTGTAAGCATAGTCGCCACGGCTCTTTGAAAGCATATTTTCAACATTGCCACTGATCTGTGTGAGAACCTTCTTGAGAAGCTCAGGAACATTCTTGTGAGCAACGCAGAAACGAGTATCGTCAGCATTTGTTCTTGCAAGTGAAATTGCAGGATAGTTTACGGAGTTGATGATGTTCCCGTTCTCGAGGTACTCCTTAACCTGATCACAAGCCATAACAGCACAATTTTCTTCACTTTCGGGAGTTGATGCACCGAGGTGCGGGAGGCAGATAATATTCTCTTCACCGAGGATATCGTCTGTTCCGAAGTCTGTAACATACTTGGCAACCTTGCCGCTCTTAACAGCCTCAAGAACTGCTGTTGAATTAACAAGACCGTCACGGCTGAAATTGAGAATACGAACACCGTCTTTCATCTTGGCAATCATATCGGCATCAACCATATCTCTTGTGTCGTCAGTAAGCGGAACATGGATTGTGAGGTAGTCGCAATTTACCATAACATCTTCTGCGCTCTTCATGAGCTTAACTGTAGGAGCAAGCTTGAGAGCGTTGCCAACAGACATAAACGGGTCAAAGCCGATTACATTCATACCGAGAGCAACAGCGGCATTTGCAACAAGAATACCGATTGCTCCAAGACCGATAACACCGAGAGTCTTACCCTTGATTTCGGGGCCGACGAACTGACTCTTGCCCTTTTCAACCATCTTACCGACAGCTGCACCGTTGCCCTTGAGAGTCTTTGCCCATTCATAACCCTCAATAATCTTACGGTTTGAAAGAAGAAGTCCTGCGATAACAAGCTCCTTAACAGCGTTTGCGTTAGCACCCGGTGTATTGAAAACAACAATGCCCTGCTCACTGCACTTATCCTTCGGAATGTTGTTTGTGCCTGCACCTGCTCTTGCAATTGCAAGAAGGTTGTCGGCAAATTCCATATCGTGCATTGCGGCACTTCTTACAAGAACTGCGTCAGGGTTCTGAACATCGTCACCGTATTTATAGTTATCGCCGAGACGGCTTGTGCCGATAGCGGCGATTTTGTTTAATGTAAGAATGTTATACATCAAAATCAATCCTTTTTAATTTTTTATTTTAAGAATTTACAATAACAGGCGAACAGCGTTCGCCCGTTATATCATAATATTCAATAATTACTTGTTTTCAGCCTCGAACTTCTTCATAAACTCAACGAGTTTTTCAACGCCCTCATAAGGCATAGCGTTGTAGATTGAAGCTCTCATACCGCCGACTGTGCGATGACCCTTGATATTAACAAGACCGTTTTCAGTAGCCTCTTTAACGAATTTAGCGTCAAGGTCAGCGTCACCTGTAACGAACGGAACATTCATAAGCGAACGATCCTCGGGAACAACAGTACCCTTGAAAAGCTCTGAAGAATCGAGGAAACCGTAGAGAAGGTCAGCCTTCTTCTTGTTGATTTCATACATCTTGTCAAGACCGCCAACCTCGTTCTTAATCCACTCAAGAACAAGCTTTGCAATGTAGATTGTGTAGCAAGGCGGTGTGTTGAACATTGAACCGTTGTCAGCGTGAGTTTTCCAGTTAAGCATTGTAGGAGTGATATCCATAGCGTTGCCGATAAGATCCTCACGAACGATAACAACCGTAAGACCTGCCGGAGCCATGTTCTTCTGTGCGCCTGCGTAGAGAACGCCGAACTTTGAAACATCAATCGGTCTTGAAAGAATACAGGAAGAAATATCTGCAACGAGCGGAACATCACCTGTGTCGGGAAGCTCGTGATAAACAGTACCGTAAATTGTGTTGTTCATGCAGATGTAGAAATAGTCAGCGTCCTTTGTGAATGTTGAAGGATCAAGCTTTGGAATGTATGTGAAGGTCTTGTCAGCCGATGAAGCAACAACATTAGCCTGACCGTAACGGGCAGCCTCTGCATGAGCCTTTTTAGCCCACTGACCTGTAATAACATAATCAGCCTTACCGCTCTTTGTCATAAGGTTCATAGGGATAGCCGCAAACTGTGTTGACGCACCGCCCTGAAGGAAAAGAACCTTGTAGTTGTCGGGAATGTTCATAACCTCTCTCAAAAGAGCCTCGGCACCCTCGATGATTGTACCGTAAATTTTTGAGCGGTGTGACATTTCCATAACGCTCTGACCGCTGCCTTCGTAGTCGAGCATTTCTGCCGCTGCTTTTTTAAGCACAGACTCAGGCAGCATTGAAGGACCTGCCGAAAAATTATATACTCTTGCCATTTCTGATATCTCCCTTTTTAAAGAAAATTTAAAAATATAGTTGTAAAAATAAATACATTCAAATTATACGCTTTTAGCACGCTAAAGTCAATAAATTCATAGCACTAAAGCATAAAAAACGAAAAATTTCGTGATTCTGTTGTGCAAATGAATCAGCCAAGCTTAATTTTGCCGATGCAACCAACGATTTCATCTCTCATACGCTCAGCCTCTTTACGAGCGGCAGCGGCAAAGTCATCTTCTGTAAGCCCCTGCTTTTTCCATGCACACATAATGCCGCGGCTTGAGTTGATAATTGCACCAAGACCGTTTTCGTCAAATGCGTTTTTAACATCATCGGCACCGCCGCCCTGAGCACCGTAACCGGGAACAAGGAAGAATGTGTGCGGAAGTTTTGCTCTCATTTCACCGAGCTGTTCGGGATATGTTGCACCCACAACTGCACCTACTGCCGAATAGCCATGCTTACCCATAAGGTCTTCGCCCCAGCCTTCGCACATCTTGCCCATATGCTCATAAACGCTCTCATTTGTTTCAAGCTTCATATCCTGAAGTTCGCCCGAGCTTGGGTTTGAAGTTTTTACAAGAACAAAAATGCCCTTGTCGTCCGAATCGCAAATTTTTGCAAGCGGCTTGATACCGTCTGTTCCGAGGTAGCCGTTTACCGTGAGTGCGTCTGCGCCGAATGCGTCAATACTTTCGCCTGCAACATCTGTATGACCGAGGTGTGCCGTAGCATATGCCTCCATAGTTGTGCCGATATCGTTACGCTTGCCGTCTGTAATAACGAACATACCCTTTGACTTTGCATAAGCGATTGTGTCGCAAAGAGCCTTAACACCCTGCCAGCCGTACATTTCATAATATGCAGCCTGTGGCTTTACGGCAGGAACAATATCATAAAGTGCGTCAATAAGCGCCTTGTTGAATTCAAAAAGTGCAGCAGCCGCACCCTCAAGCGTCTTGCCATACTTTTCAAAGCATTTTGTTTTGATTGATTCGGGAACATAGTCAAGCTTAGGGTCAAGACCTGCAACCGTAGGATTCTGCATTTTTACAATATTTTCGATAAGTCTGTCAAATGCCATAGTGATTCTCCTCATTTTTTGTAATGTAAAAACAATTTGTTCGTTCATATTTGATTTAAACAATGTCATTGCTTAACCGTAGCGGCGGTCAATGACCGCCAATCGTTTTGGTTGTGAAACCAAAAAGAATAAACAACAAATGTATTGTTATATCGTGGTTAATTACTTTAATTCAAATCGTTTGTATGGTCGAACCGATTTTGCAATCGGTTCGATTGGCGTTCAATGAACGCCGCTACAAATTTAATTAGCTGTTGATAATATCATAAAGTTCATTTGAGAACTTGTAATAATCCTGTCTGTCCTCTTTTACGAACTGAATTGCAGGACGGGGATGTGTGTTGTACTGACCTGTGAGAAGGTACGGAATATCGTAACCCCACTTAACGCCCTCAGCCTTAAACTTGTGGGTGTACTCCTCAATGATTTTGAGAATAGGAGCAACCTGATACTTCGGATTCTTGAGGAAACCGAGAAGAAGTTCAAGTGCACAGTTGCCTGCGCCTCTGCCCATGCCGTCAACGGTTGCGTCAAGGTAGCTGACGCCCTGAGTCATAGCCTCAATTGTGTTGGCAAAAGCAAGCTGCTGGTTGTTGTGAGCGTGAATACCAACCGACTTGCCGTGCTTGTCGGCAATTGAGCAGTAAAGGTCTGCAAGTCGTCTTGACTCCTCGGGATAGAGTGCGCCGTAGCTGTCAACAATGTAGAAAGCGTTTACTGGAGTTTTGCCGAGAGTTTCAAGAGCCGCTGTAATATCCTCGGTTCTTGCCTTTGAAACAGCCATAATATTGATTGTTGTTTCGTAGCCCTTCTTTGCAGCGTCCTCAATCATTTCAACAGCCGCAGGAATTGCGTTGATGTATGTTGCAATTCTGATGAGGTCAATCGGGCTGTCCTTCTTTGCGATAATATCCTTCTTAAAATCTGTTCTGCCGACATCAGCCATAACAGCGATTTTAAGAGGAGTCTTGTTGTCGCCTACAATTTTTCTGATATCTGCATCGTTACAGAATTTCCACTTGCCGAAATCTTCTTCGTTAAAGATTTCCTTTGATGCCTTGTAGCCGAATTCCATATAATCAACACCGGCTTTAACATTTGCATTGTAAAGAGCCTTGATAAATTTGTCGTCAAATCTGAAATCGTTACAAAGACCGCCGTCACGGATTGTTGCGTCTACTACTCTGATATCCTGTCTTACCGACAGGAGGTCGCCCTTCTGTGCCATAATTTTACTCCTTTATGTTAAATAAATTTTCTGTTTATTTACCGACAGTCATTGACTGCCATTTTAACCGATTGGCGAACACGGTTCGCCGCTACAGTATATCATTATCTTTGTTTCATTTATATAATTTGTTTTAACAACAATTTCGCACTATTACTTGCGGGCGGATAATATCCGCCCCTACGGGTTTTATTTGCTCAATCTTCAAAAACTACCTTACCGCCGAGAATTGTCTTTTTGACTTTACCTGTGAGAGTTCTGCCCTTAAACGGGGTGTTTTTGCTTTTGCCGTGAAGTTTACCGGCATCAACCGTCCATTCTTCATCGGGATTTATAAGAACAACATCAGCATTTGCACCGACTGAAAGTGTGCCTGCGTTGATTTTCAAAATCCTTGCAGGATTAACGCTCATCTTCTCAACAAGCTGTGAAAGCGTCATTCTGCCTGTCTTAACCAGGTATGTGTTGCAGACTGCAAACGAGGTTTCCATGCCGATTGAACCGTTGGGGGCTTTTACAAAATCAGCCTTTTCCTCGGGTGTGTGCGGTGCGTGGTCGGTTGCTATGGCATCAAGCGTACCGTCACAAAGTCCGTTTATAATCTCGTCAACATCAGCCTGAGTTCTGAGAGGCGGATTCATTCTGTAATCAGCGTCACCTCTTAAAAGCTCCCTGTCCGTGAGCGAAACATAATGCGGAGCGGTTTCGGCGGTCACCTTAACACCTCTCCTTTTGGCATCACGGATAAGCGCAACGCTTGTTTTGGTGCTGACATGGCAGATATGAATAGGCTCATCAAGAGCGGCGGCAAGTGCAATTTCTCTTGCAGTTCCGCAGTCCTCGGCACCGGCAGGGATTCCCTTGACTCCGAGCTTTTCCGAAACCTCGCCCTCGTTAATTTTACCGCCGTCGGCAAGAAACAAGTCCTCGCAATGTGCAACAATTGTCATGCCGAGCTTTGGAGCTTTTTTCATTGCATCACTCAAATACTTTGTGTTTTCAACAGGTCTGCCGTCATCGGTAAGTGCTATTGCACCTGCACTTTTCACAGCGTCAATGTCTGTGGGTTCTTCGCTTTTAAGCCCCTTGGTAACGCTTGCCGCAACATAAACACGGCTGTCGGCATCTTTAGCTTTGTCAAGAATATACTTTACAATTTCGGGGCTGTCGGTTGTCGGGTTGGTGTTCGGCATTGCAAGCAGGCTTGTAACACCACCTGCGGCAGCCGCCTTGCATCCCGTGATAATATCCTCTTTGTGAGTCTGACCGGGATCACGAAGATGCACATGCATATCAACAAATCCCGGAACGGCACAAAGACCGTCTGCGTCAATAATCTCTCCGTCTGATGTAATGCCGCTGCCGATTTCGGCAATCACACCGTCCTTTATGAGAATATCTGTTTTTTCGTTAAGCTTGTCGGCAGGGGAAACAACCACTGCGTTTTTAATTAGCATTTCCATGTTTTTCCTCCGTTAAGAAAAGAAATTATCTTCTCTTGTTTCTGTTTGCAGGGCGGTGATTCTGCTGTGGGCGGCGGTCGGTTCTGCTGTGAACCTGAACAAGTCCGTCACTTTCGCCTCTTTCGGCACGCATTCTTGCACGCTCTGCCTTTTGTCTTTCTCTCTCTCTTCTCTCTTCCTCTGCCTTTTTGCGTTTGGCAATTGCACGCTTACGCTTTATCATTATTGAAACATTCTTGCAGAAATATCCGCAGTGAATGCCAAAATTCTTAACTCCGCCTGCAAAGCTCCTGAGAGCGTTACCGATGTTTTTGCCTACATTGGCAAGAACCTCTTCCGCTGACCGTTTATCGGTCGGTTCACCCTCGGTTTCTTTATTATTCTCTTTTTCAAGAGCGTTCTGCTTTACGGTTTCTGCTTTCCTTTCAACCTCGCCGATAACATCAAAGTCCTCGGCATCTCTGAGGTCTGAGCTTTTGATAACCCCCATTGACTTTTTGGGAGCTTCGTCAAAAAAGTCATAACCGCTGTCAAACTTGTTTTTCTTAGCCTTTGCCCTTACAAGCTCCTCATCATCAACCTCTTCCCCGGTTTTCTCCTCGGGATCGTCGCTGCCGAAAATGATGTTTGCGTACTTGTCAACCTTTTTTTCAAGCGGATGCTTTTGTTCGGAAACCTCCTCGGTTTCTTCAACATCGGCATCGTCCTCACGGTCGATATCGTCAGGCTCGCTTGTTTCAAAAAGATCGTGTTCGGGTTCGGGGATAACGAGTGTAGGACCCGACGAAGAGCTTATGTTCTCGTATTTTTCAGGTGTTTCTGCGTTATCTTTTTCGTTTTCGTCAATTTTTTCGGGTTCAGTCTCTGAGGTATCTGCTGCGGTAGGCTCCTTTTTTTTTTCGTCCTCCGTGCTGTTTTCCTCGTAACCGTAGTTGTTCTTATATGCCTCACGCTCAAGCTCACTCTTGTAAGCCTTTGCGGAGTTAATTATCTCGTCAATTTCTTTTTCCTTGGCATCATCCGTATCATAACCAAAGTTTGAATACTCACTTGTAATTTCTTCCGGTTCTTCCATATTTTCGATTATCGGCTCAGGAGCATATCTTCTGCCCGGCAAAGCCGGTTCTTCCTCAACTTCTTCCGCATATCTCTGCTTTTTCTTTGAGCGTTTATCGGGCTTTTCGGGAGAGTCGTCAAAATTGTTGATGTCGTAGTCCGTACCCTTTTCACCGAGTTTATACTTGACTGCAAGCTCCTCAAGAATAGCGTTATTCTTCTTAGCCTTTTTATGCTTTCTGATTCTCACGGCAAAAATTATGATGAGAACAATCAAAATAAGGATAACAACACCGCCGCCGATGATTATGTACGGAATAAATCCCTTTGAAAACGGCAGGTCGCTGAATTTCACCGAAGATACAATTTTGGAAAAAGTATCGTAGTCAACGGTTGTAACATCACCCTCTGTTCTCTGCATTGTGATATTAATGTTCATACCGTCATAAACCGTGTTGGCAACAAAGGTTTTTACATCGCCCTTACTGCTCTGAGCAGTTGCGTCAAACACAAGCCACACAACTTTTTCTTTTTGGTCGGGAGTACAGCTCCGATACTCGTCGGAATTAAGAAAATTGTTGCGTATATTTGAAAGCTCGCTTGAAGAAAGCTGAGCATAGTTACCGACATTCTCGCTGCTCTCATTTTTTGTCATTGTCACGGTCAGAATAACCGATGACATATTATCCATACCCTGAAGATAGATATTTCCGTTCTGAAAGGTTTTCATTGTTGTGTCATAATCAAGACCGAAAACGGAAAAATATTTATCTGTGCTTTTACTGTCCCTTGTAACAGCGCTCATACCGTCAGGCATTGAAAGCGTCATATCGTCAATCTGCGGAATCTCGTAATCTTTTGTTGCGCCCGAACAGGCAAAAATACCGCAAAATACCATTACGGCACAAATTGCAAGCGTTACAGCTCTTTTAAAAACAGTTTTCATCATGTCCGTATATTCCCCCGAAACTAAATTAGATTCATCAATACTGCTTTTTAGAATGTATATCTAATTAATTATACATAATCTGTCAAAAAAATACAAGGTTTTTACCGCTGAAATTTGAAAACAAGAGTGCCTTATTCGTGAATACAGTATGATATTAAAGAACATATTACGCCCGAGCGTGCATAAAATTGAAAATGGAAAATGGAAAATGGAAAATTATGGTCGAGAAGACAATTCGCAAGAATACAAAACATTGTCGCCCGACTGTTTTTGTATATTTTTGGTATATACGGAAGTTGTTGCAAAACTGTATGTGCGGATATTATCCGCCTGCAGATAACCACGCAAAGATTTGTACAAATTAAAATTATATAAATAAACATTCACTTTCATATAAATAAAGCAAAAATTGCATCAATGCCGTATCGGGCATCAATGCAATTTCTTTATCTGACTATCTTCTCAAATTGACTGCGGTGGCACACCGCCAACCGAAATTTTCAATTTTCCATTTTCAATTTTCAATTAAATACAAGACCGCCGTTTATTCTACAGTAACCGACTTAGCCAGGTTCTTTGGCTTATCGGGATCAATACCTCTGTTGATTGATGTGTAATAAGCAAGAATCTGGAGCGGAACAACCGCTGTAATCGGCATAAGAAGCTCGTCTGTATGCGGAATTTCGATAACATAATCCGCAACACCGTCCTTGAGTTCTCTTGCACAGGCGTCTGTGCAGACAAGAATAACCTTTGCGCCTCTTGACTTAACCTCAACAACATTGCTGATTGTCTTGGGGATAATGTCTGTCTGAGTTGCAACGGCGATAACCGGAACATCCTCGTCAATAAGCGAAATTGTGCCGTGCTTTAACTCGCCTGCGGCGTAGCTTTCCGAGTGAATGTACGAAACCTCTTTGAGCTTGAGCGAACCCTCCATTGAAAGGGCATAGTCAAGACCTCTGCCTATGTAAAGCAAGCTGTCGGTTGCAACAAGCTTTGTAGCAACGAACTTGCAGGTATCCTCGCAGTTGTCAATTACATACTGAACTGCCTCAGGCATTTTTGTGAGAGCCGAAACAAGTCGCTTACACTCGGCTGTGCTGATTGTTTCCTTTGCAAGAGCAAGTTCAAAGGCAAAGAGATACATAACGGAAAGCTGTGTGATGTATGCCTTTGTTGACGGAACGGAAATTTCGGGACCTGCGAGTGTGTAGATAAGCATATCCGCCTCACGGGCAATTGAACTGCCTTTTGCGTTTACGATTGCAAGAGTTTTTGCACCCTTCTGCTTTGCAAGACGCATTGCGGCAAGGCTGTCGGCTGTTTCGCCCGACTGTGAAATGATGATTACAAGGTCGCCCTCGCCTACAATCGGATTTCTGTAACGGAACTCGGACGCAATGTCAACATTTACGGGAACTCTTGCGATATCCTCAATAACATACTTGCCAACCATACCTGCATGCATAGCAGTACCGCAGGCAACGATTGTGATATTTTTGAAATTCTTGATTGTTTCCGTTGTGATGCCGCACTCCTCAAGAAACGGAAGTCCCTCTTTGATTCTCGGCATAATCGTTGTTCTGATAGCCTCGGGCTGTTCGTTGATTTCCTTAATCATAAAGTGCGGATAACCGCCCTTTTCGGCAGCCTCCATATCCCAGTCGGCTGTCTGAAGTTCCTTTTCAATCGGATCAAGGTGTTCGTCAACGAACGAAACACCGTCAGGTGAAAGTGTTACGATTTCATCATGGTCAAGAAGATAATAATCCCTTGTGTACTGAAGAATTGCAGGAACATCGGACGCAATAAAGCACTCACCCTCTGCAACGCCTACGATAAGAGGACTTTCACGGCGAACCGCAAAAACTCTGTCGGGGAAATCCTTGAACATAATTCCGAGTGCAAACGAACCCTTAAGCTCAGCCATTACACTGTCAATTGTTTCAAGAGGATTTCCGTTGTATTTATAGTCGAGGAGCTGAGCAACAACCTCTGTATCTGTGTCGCTTAAAAAAGTTCTTCCCTTTGAGATGAGGAAGTCTTTAAGCTCCATATAGTTTTCAATAATACCGTTGTGAACGATTGTAACCCTTGCTCCGCTGTGTGGGTGTGAGTTTACATCCGAAGGCTCGCCGTGGGTTGCCCAACGGGTGTGACCTATGCCGACATGACCTTTCGGAGTGCCGACCTCTGCAAGCTTATCCTTTAAGTCCTGAAGCTTACCCTTGGTCTTTACAGTCTTGATTTCTCCGTTATCAAAAACCGCAATACCTGCCGAGTCATAGCCTCTGTATTCAAGCTTTGTGAGAGCATTAACAAGCACCTCACTGCAATCCTTAGGTCCTACATAACCTACAATACCGCACATAAAATTTCTCCTTTTCGGTTAATCATTGACCTTGTGGCAAAAAGTAGGTACAAGTTCTGCCAAAAGCTCAACTGTCTTTTCACTGTCATTGTTTTCTGCGGTTTTTTTGAGAACCTCAAGCTTTGACAGCATATCTGTTTCGTCTATTTTAATTTGATTTCCTATGAAAATTTTCTTGTTCTGTGTTGACTTAAGACCTTCTTCGTCCATAAGAAGCTCCTCAAAAAGCTTTTCACCCGGACGAAGTCCCGTGAAAATAATCGGAACATCTTTGTACGGAACCTTACCGTACATTCTGATAAGGTTCTCGGCAAGGGTTGTAATCTTGACGGGAGCACCCATATCAAGAACAAAAATCTCACCGCCCTTTGCCATTGCACCTGCCTCAAGAACAAGCGAAACAGCCTCGGGAATAGTCATAAAATATCTGATAATATCGGGATGTGTTACGGTAACGGGCGCACCGTTTTCAATCTGACGGCGAAACAGCGGAATAACCGAGCCGTTTGAGCCGAGAACATTACCGAATCTTGTTGTTACAAATTCGGTATCGGTGCTGTGCTGAGCCTTGTACTGAATAATCATCTCGCACGCACGCTTTGTTGCGCCCATAACATTTGTCGGATTAACAGCCTTGTCGGTTGAAATCATAACAAACTTCTTTGCCTTGTACTTTTCTGCAAGGGTTGCAACATTGAATGTGCCGAATATATTATTCTTTACTGCCTCCTCGGGAACGGTTTCCATAAGCGGAACATGCTTGTGAGCGGCAGCGTGGAATACGAGTTCGGGGCGATATGTCTTGAAGATAAGCTCCATTTTGTCATAATCACGAACCGATGAAATAAGCGTCACAAGGTTGAGCTTTGTACCGTATTCAAGCACAAGCTCCTGCTGAATATCATATGCGTTGTTTTCGTAAATATCTACAATGATAATCTGTTTAGGGTCATTCTTGGCAATCTGTCTTACAAGCTCACTGCCGATTGAACCGCCGCCGCCTGTAACAAGACAAATCTTTCCGTTGATAAGGTCATGAATCTCCTTTCGGTCAAACTCAATGGGTTTTCTGCCGAGAAGATCCTCAATCTTGATTTCCTTTGCCTGTGAAATAAGCTGTGTATGCCCGTCATCAAACAAAAGCTCGCCGAGATAAGGTATAATCTTGATTTTGCACTCTGTTGCGGAACAGTAGTCAAGAATCTTCCTCTTCTCATCTTCCTCACATGACGGAACTGCAACAATGATATTGTCTATGCGGTATTCATCACATATTTTAACAATTTCGGGACAGGTTCCGACAATGGGAATTCCTTCGATTTTCTGATTCAGCTTTTTCAAATCATCATCGACAAAGCATACCGGAATGATACTTTTTGAAGGATTATTAACATCACCCTGCTCTTTCGCATTGTGAATTTCACGAACAATCATTCTGCCGGCATTGCCTGCGCCCACAATAAGTGTGCGCTCTCCGCCCTCTGCCCTTCCTGCCTCGGTAAGGTCAAGAAAAGCCCTTCTGAAAACAAAACGGAATGCAAGAATTCCGACAAGGGCTATTGCGAAATGTACTATACAAAAAATCTTTCTCTGCGGAATCTGCAAAAACAACGAGATTACAAAGCCGAGCGTAAACCCCGAAAAGACGGCAATTCCGCACACCATATAGTCCTTTGCGTTAAAGTATCGCCACAATTTTGAATATGTTCCGCTTATATAAAGCGTAAACAGACACATGACAAGATCAATAACAATATAGCTCAACAAGCCTTTGCTTGAAGCAGCACCTATGTAGCCGACAAGCAAGAGAATATAATTTGCAAGAATACCGCTGACAACGATAATAAACACATCTGCGAGAGCCAGCAACACCTTACGCAAATTAATCTTCTTCATAACCCATACCTCTTCTGTTTAACTTTGTGTAAATTTCCCGAGTAACATATAAATACAATTATGATTTATTATACAACAGTGCAAAAGGAATGTCAAACAAAGCAATTCCTAAATCAACTTAAAATCCGACAATCAAAGCACAAGGAACAGTAATAATCAGACTTGTTCGACACACATTTGTTGACAACCGCATAAAACGAGCCTAAAATAATACCATACTTAATATGGGCGGTAAATTGAATGAAAAAATTTTCGATAATCCTCGGAGCAATAATACTTGTGCTGTTTGTGACTCTCGTAATATGGGGCGTTTACTGTGACAACACAATTGCAATCACAAATTACTGTGTAAACAATACTAAGAACGACGCAAGGCTGAAATTTGTTGTCATCACGGATTTGCACAACAAGGAATACGGAGAAAAGAACGCAGGCCTTGCAGAGCTTGTAAAGGAACAAAATCCCGATTTTATCGCAGTTTGCGGAGATATGGTCAACCGTGGCGATCCCGACACAACGAAGATGAAAGATGTGCTTGAAAAGCTTTCAAAAATTGCGCCCACATACTGCTGTCTCGGCAACCATGAGCGTGACAATGCCGCCAAATTCGGAACGGATTTTAAAAGCGAAACAGATTCAACAGGCGCTGTATTGCTTGATAACGAATACATAAAATTCACCAAAAACGGCAAGAGTGTGCTTATCGGCGGAATGAGCGACTACCCTTATTATGAGTTCTACACTCCCGATGACGATGTTCCGTCAAGAACGCTGTGGGAAGAATTTGCCGAAAAAGCAAAGAACAATTTCACAATTCTTCTGCACCACCAGCCCGAATACATTGCCGAGGACGCAAAGAAAACCGACATAGACTTAATCGTCTGCGGTCACACCCACGGAGGACAGATTCAATTGCCGTTCATCGGCGGAGTAATCGCTCCGAATCAGGGACTTTTTCCGAAATATGACAAAGGCGAATTTGACCTTGACGGCACAAAAATGATTGTCTGTGCAGGTCTGAGCAACACCGTATTCATCCCCAGAATCAATAATCAAGTTGAAATAGGTGTTGTGACAATTAAGTAGGGGCATTCATTGGACGCCCGCAAGTAACGGTGCAAATTTTATATTAAATCAGATTTTATAAATGGCACAATGTTATTGTTATATTGTAGTGGCGATCAGTGATCTCCCGTCTGAAATATAGTCGCAATGCGTTGCACATAAATGTGCTTCCTTTTGCTCGTTATTTCAAACAGCGCTTTGCTCCCTCTATCCGCCACCGGCGGCGGTCGCAAGGCTACCAATCGAACCGATTGTAAAATCGGTTCGACTCAACGCAAACTATTTGTTAATTAACATATCTATATAGCATAGCAAAAACTGTGTATATGTTCGTTTTGGTTTTGTAAACAAAACGATTGGCGTTCACTGAACGCCGCTACATTAGGATACACAATTTTCATCACATCATAACATACACATAAAACAGATAATTTCATCAAGGCGGGCACCCGATGAGCGCCCCTACGGGTTTGCAACATTTATAAAATATGTTTTTACATATATTCTGTACTTTTACTTGCCGGCGAACCGTGTTCGCCGCTACAAATAAATTTCATAAAAAGCAAAAATTGCATCAATGCCGTATTCGGGCATCTGATGCAATTACTTTATATAACTATCTTCTTGATAAATTGCGGCGGCACACCGCCGACCGTAATTTTCAATTTTCCATTTTAAATTTTCAATTTAAAGGACTTTCACTCGGGCATATACACTCTCGCCGTCAGTTCTTCTCACTGTAATTCCTAAGTTCCGCAGGAGTTCTGCCGTATTCGGACTTGCAGGACAGGATAAACGAATTTACATTCGGAAAACCGTTTTCAACCGCCGCCTGTCTGACGGTGATTTTTTTGTTTCTCAAATCATCAATAGCGTGTTCAAGACGAACACGGCGAAGATACTTTGAAAATGTTTCCTCTGTTTTATCCTTAAAATATTTTGAAAAATGAGCAGGCGTCATGCCAACATAATTGGCGATTTCATTGAGCGTGATTTCGCGTTTGTAATTATCGTGCATATATCTGATAGCACTTTTGGCGCAGTCAAAATCATCAGCCTGAGAACCGTGAACATATTGTATATCGTTGTCAATGCAATCACGGATGAGATAGTACGCAACGCTGTACATCACCGCTCTCACCTTCATGCTGATAAGCTTGCTCTTGTACTCTTCATATCCGTGGAATATGTCCATTGCTTTTCTGATAAACTCAAGAGCTTCGCCCTCGGGTTGTTTGAAACTCGGCACAATATGCGGATCGTCAACATACGGTGCAATTGCCTTTGGAACGATATTGAGCATAACAGCCTGAGTATCCTCACCGATGTCCTCATAGGAATGAACCTCCTGACTGTTAAGAACATAGACATCGCCCGCATTGAGAATAATTTCACAGTCAAGCTTGTTAAGCCTTACCTTACCTTTTTTTATATAGGAAATTTCATATGAACCATGCCACCTGAGTCCAGATTCAAAGGCAGCTTTTCTGTCCGGGTATCTTGTAACCCTGCCGCTGTAATACGGCTCGGGCGGTAACAACACCTTCTTGTACTTCATGGTTTCACCCTCAACTCAATTAAAATCAATCAATTGTTAATAACATAGTCAGCGCAAAAATAAATATATTTAAGATCCGCAATTACCGCAGAATGGTCTGTTTTTACTACAACCGTTCTGCGTTCTTTTTTGCTGATTTCCTCAACACAGCGTGCAACATTGCACTTTGAAGGCTCGTAGCCGTACTTTTCAAAAAATTCTTCCGCAGTCATAACAAGAGAGCCGTAGCCCTCAAACATATGCAAGAGAGAATAGTCAATCAGCTTGTATTCATCTTCAATAAGGCTGATTCCGATATCGCAGTTTGTGACTGAACCGATGTAATACGGTGCGTCATTGAGGAACAAGCCTGTCTTGAAATAACCGATTGAAACGGTAAGATCCGAGTTTACCGCCGTACTGCACACACCCGTGTCACCGTTGATTCCGCTGTTGATGTCTGCACTTATAACATAGGCATTTGTCATATTAATCTGCTCAACCGCTTCAAGCATTTCACCCTTTAATTCACCCGAAAAGCCTGTTCCGAGCAGACAGTCAACTACAATGTCAAATCCCGTGAAAGCCGCCGCCTGTGACATTGGCATCTCCTCGGCACCGAGCGACATTGCGGTTTTATAATAGTAAAGACCGTCCTTTGAAAAGCCGTCGCTTGCTCTGAAAATTGTCGGTGTAAAGCCGTTTTTGCATAAAATACAGGCGAGCGCATAACCGTCGCCGCCGTTGTTGCCCTTACCGCAAACTATGGCAACCTTGCCCACAAACTTTGCCGAATTAAAAATCCCCTGTGCGGCTCTGTACATAAGCTCCGCCGAAGGAGTATGCTCCGCAATCGTCCTTGCGTCGCTTTTTCTCATATTTTCAACCGAAACGACCTGAACAAATTCCATCTTATATTCCTCCGCTTTCTGAAATTTCCATAGCCTTATCCGCCGTTTGCGGCATTGTAAGCCGTCATAACAGCACTTTCATCCATATTACAACCGAGCAAAAACAACGGTGTTTCCTTAAAGAACTCATCAAGCAATTCAAGCAGCTTTTCCATTCTGCTCCGCTCAACATCAATAACCGTTGCCTCAAGCAACTGTTTCATAACCTGTGACGGTAACACCCTGACTGCCGTGTTCTCTTCTGCTCTCTGAAGAATATACACAGCCTTAACAGGTGCTTTTGTATTTGTTCCTATGTCAGCTTTCCCCATCCACGGAGTTCCGTAAGCATAAAATTTTCCGTCACATTTTCGTATAACCGGCTTGTCATCGTTAATCATCGTCACCCTGTTGCCAAAATGCTTTCGCCACAGAGCCGTGTGGGTAGACTTGCCCGTTCCGCTGACTGCCGAAAAAACATAGCCCTCGCCGTCAAGCTCAAGACAGGACGAATGAAAAAAGAATCCGTCAAATCCGTCAAGCACGGCGTTGCAGAATTTTGAGAGTATCAGAACATCCTCTGCACCTTGTTCGCTGAGGTTGTCGGAAAGCCTGCAGCGCTCACGGATTTCGTCATCCGAAACCGATATCGCAATGTCGGTCTTTCCCGATTCATTTGACTTAACGGCATAGCTTTCAAGCCGTTTCCTGCATATTTTAAATTTTGGATTAACTTCAACATTCAAATCAGCTATTCTGTATATCGGCATATCTGCTCCGCTAAATATCATAATGAAATATTGTAACACAAATTAAGGCTTTTTGCTACGGCGAAATGAATAAATATTATTTTATCTTTTAGTGCAAGTTGCTCAGTCGCACAGTTTTAAAGGCAAATATTGCACAACACAAGCCGTGTTATTTTGTAACAATGCACATACAGCTTATTTTTTATTCATTTTAAAGCCTGTAAAAAAAAGCATTATTTTACGACTTTTTCAATTTTGTTTACTTTACCTGTCCGACTGCTTTTTTTGCATACTCTTCAAGGTATGCTCTTTCATAAATTCAAATATCCTGTGCGTAACCGTTCCTATAAGAATCGGAATGAATATTCCTGCGGCAAGGTAGATTATGCAGTAAAAATTTAAGCCGTTCGGACGATAAATGTACCAGATTGTTGACTTGAGTTTTAAAACATCAAAATCTTTGAACAGCGGTGTAATTACGCTCAATCCCCAGAACGCCCATTTTACAATCATAAAGGCAAAAATGTGGTGAATCATTATGCTGTAGGTATTGTCAGAAATCATTCTGACAAGCTTTTTGTTCTTGATAATCGGAGTAATCAGCTTTGCAACCCTCAGCCAGAACGCAATGCCCGTGATTGCGGTTACATAAGGAATGACGCAGCCGTTGTCAAACTTCACACACTTTGACGGAGTGTATTCAAGATTTTCACAGAATGTGAGGAGAAGAAGCTGAACTCCGAGAACGATTGCAAAATATGCAACGCTGTTGAGATTATCGTGTTTTTCAAGCTTTTCGTGATAAAATCTGCCAAACTCAAAACACGGCAGAAAAAACATTGACCTGAACAATAACAGCAACGCACCCTTTGGGGCAGGATTCCAAATGCAGTATTGCACACCGAAAATTCCGATTGCAAGATACACGGCAAGAATGACATACTCGTTGCCCCTGTGAACCTTTTTGAGCAGTTTGCGGAACAGTATGTTAAAAACATAAACGCAGAACAGCGGATATACAAACCACGAACCGAGGTTGTAGGCAAAACTTTCGCCGTCAATAAACGGCATAACAAAAAGGTTGTACAGATCAAATTTGCCCTGAGCAATCGTATAGCCGACCTGAGTAAGTGCGAATGCGATTATTCCGTAAACAATGTTCCATAGATACGCAGGAATCAACAAGCGTTTTGTCCGTCCCCATATATATTTGAAAATATGTTCCTCGTGTTTTTCCTTGTAAAAATAACCCGAAATAAAAACGAACAAGGCGAGATTGTACGAATACTTCGGAAACCAATCATACATCAGCGACACACCGCCGTTGTAGCAATGCCCCGAAACTATGATAATAATGCCGATTGCCGACAAAATTTTAAAAGTAAAATTAATGTTTCCGTCATCGCCGAGCCTTTTGTTTTCAGCTGTGACACTGTTTTGTTTAAGTGCAGATTTACTGCGTGTTTTGTTCTTTCCCATAATTCCCTCTCATCTGTATTTGTCGCAATTTAAAAATTCCGCAAATTCACACGGTAATTGTACCACAAAAGCAATCCGCAATCAATATATCAAATTCACCGTGCTAAACACATATAAATCATTATTTTGCACAATCTCACTTTTGTTTCAACAGGCATTTTTAGCAGGCATCTAAATCTATCATTTGCAACTGTTACGCCATACAATTGTGTACATACCCTTAAAAAACTAAGATTAAAATGTAAATAAATTCAGTCAAAAAAGCCGTACAAAGCATAAAATAAAAAAATATGCAAAAAACTATTGACACAACCTTTACATAATGCTATAATAATAAAGCTGTAAAAAACAGCAGAGTTGTATATCGCGGGATAGAGCAGCTCGGTAGCTCGTCGGGCTCATAACCCGAAGGTCGTCGGTTCAAATCCGGCTCCCGCAACCATCCAATAAGCACTAACCGTTATGGTTGGTGCTTATTTTTATTTCTGATACTTCTAAAATTTTTATTATCTCCATAACACACCAGCCTGAGCATTGTTACTTGACGCTCAGGCTGATTTTTTATTACTTATTATGTTTTAATGCGTATCTTCAATGCAGTACACAAAGTTTGTGAGGTCCATATTATCGTCAAAGGTGAAAGTTACATATCCGTCTTTCCGCTTATAGGTAACATCGCCGTGGGTTATGTTATTGTACATTGGCTCGCCAAGTTCGGCATAGACATCGTCATAGGTGCTGTTGCCGTTGATTTCGCCAAAACCGATGTTTGCATTGGCAAGGTTGCCTGATGAGTAATCAACCGTAATGCTGTAAATTTTATTTGTTTCGGCGGTGACCATAACATTCATACCGCTGTAGTAATGAATATACCACTTATCCGACGCTAAAAACGGATCTGAAATTTCTTCGCCAAAAGCATTTTTTACATCGTCAAAATCAGCGTTCAAAAAATTATTGTTCTCAACATCAAGCATTGAACTTTCGGACTTTTTAAGATAAAACTTTCCGCCTATATCCCACATTGATTCGCTGTTCTGATTTGTGACCGTGTTTTCAATATAGATTTCGCCGTCGGAAAACTTGATTTTACCCGTACCGCTGTTCTGCCAGCCGTCATCATCAAACGAAAAAGTTCCTATTCCGTCAATTACCTTTGTTGTCACATTGCTTATTCTCGCAATTCGGTTTTGCGGTGCAGACGAGGTCTTTGTAAAAGTAAATCTCACAACATCATCCTTGACGGAAATTATCTCAAGAATATTGCCGCCGTTTTGAGTTGCGGTTGAAATATCGCTGTCTTTATCGCACCATATTCCGACATATTTTGAATAATCCGAGGTTTTATTTTCAGCCGTTGTCGTGACCGCAGTTGTCGGAACAGTTGTTGCATGTGTGGTAACATTATCCGATTTGCCGCCAAAAATCGTGCTGTTCAAAATTATAATCACCGCAATTACAACGAGCAAAACTATTGCCGCTGCAACGGCAATAATAATCGGCTTTTTCTTTTTCACCTTAATTTCTCCGCCTGTTGTAACATCAATCAGCTTTGTCATACAATACGGACAAAATGTCGATTCAATCGGAAGTTCCTTACCGCAATTCCTGCAAAACTTCGTATCCTTACCCATAATGCCTCACCTCTTCTATATATTTTAAAACAAAAAACAACGCAATGCAATACGCACTGCGTTGTTTTCGGTTATTCAACTCTGAACGATGAAAGTACATCATCCGTTTCAGCTCTGGCATCAACCATTCGCTGATTTGCGTATTCGTCCTCCAACATTCCGACGCCTGTTGGATGAATGTACATAAAATACTTACCGTCCTTACTTCCGAGTCTGCGTGAATCTATGCTGACCGTTCCGTCATATGTCCAGTCAATAGCGAATAAAAATCCGTCCGAGCCTGTTTCAGAATGTTCGTGATTATACGATTCATAAAAAGTAACCTTATCACCATCAACCTCATATGTATAATCCTCGGGAACTTCAATTGAAAAGCCGTTAAAATAGCATCTTCCGCCACCGTTTGAGTTACTATCGCCATCATCTTTCGATGTTTCGGACTCGGTCGGCTTGGCTGTTGTAGGCTCAATCGTAGTAGACTTTGCCGTTGTTTGAATATCTGTAGTCGGTTCAACAGTTGTAGGTTCTGCTGTTGTCGAAATTTCCGTTGTAACCTGTTGGGTGGTTGCTTTAACAGCTTGCTCGGCATTATTATTGCCGAAGATTTTCGGCAATAAAACAATTGCACACACAGCCAACACAATCGCAATTGCCGATACAGCGGAAATTATGACGACTAATTTTTTCTTTGACTTTTTATCCAACTTTATATCAGTCGATTTTTCATTAACCGAGGTCATCGGCAAAGACTTTACCTCTGCACCGCAATGTTCGCAAAACCTGTCGCCGTTTTTAATCTGATTTCCGCATTTTTCGCAAAATCTCGTTTTATTCTTATTATCCATTTAGTCTCACCTCTTCTACATTTTAAAGCAAAAAGCAACGCAATGCAATACACACTGCGTTGCAAATTTCATTTTTATATGCTACTCAACATATTTTTTCTCATAATTTCTAATGAAATTAACATTATACTTTTCAACATCATTGAGCATATTCTCGGTGAAATCTTCGGGTTCAATCGTTCCCACATACCACCATTTATCGTCAAAATAATCTTGTATGTAGTCCGTATTGAATCTTCGTCCTGCTCGGGCATAAATTTCATTTCGTGCGAGTTCAAGCTCATCTGCATCAAGTCCTGCCAAATCGGAATTTGTAAGCTTTCGTGTGCCACTGTCAGGCAATATGTAATCATCGTCAGCATCACTTGAGCCGTCATCAATGCTTTCCGGTTCAGTTGTATTTTGAATGATCGTTGAGGATTGTTGTGTAGTTTCCTGTTGTGTAGTAATCTCAATCGTCTGCAACGGTTTATATTGCTCATTTTCATTGTTGCGGAACATTTTCGGCACAAATACAATCGCACATACAGCCAACACAACCGCAACTGCTGATGCAGCGGAAATTATGACGACTAATTTTTTCTTTGACTTTTTATCCGACTTTATATCAGTCGGTTTTTCTTTAACCGAGGTCATCGGCAAAGACTTTACCTCTGCACCGCACCGAGTACAAAACCTGTCACCGTCTTTAATCTCTTTTCCACATTTTTCGCAAAATGGCATAAACTCACCTATCCTAATTACTAAGCCCCAAGTGATTTTATAAACTCATCAAGGGTTTTCCACTCATACTCAATACCATACCTTGCAGAAAGCACTTTGTCAAATCTATATAGGTTTTCGGGTGAAATCCATACTCCGCTTGACGAATATTCTTCTTTCATCTTTTCACTTAACGGAAGATAAGTATAGGTAACATCACTACCATCTTCTGTCATTGAAATTCCTCTGTCATCAAGGAACAAGAGCGGATTATCATCATATTCATCCTTACAATACATACTTAAGTTTTCTAAAATTTCAAGATTTTCATCACTTAAATTATTACCAAATAAAATGTAAGAAGTAACAATTGCCTTTATCGCTATGTCAGCATTGTATGAAGTAACGGCAAAGCCTTTCACTTTGTTGCTTTTGCTGTCAATAACAACACTAACATCAACCGACAAACTACTGCTATCACCGTATTTGTTAGTCCACTTATGTACAATGTTACCGTCACTGTTTGTCCACGAAGTCCAGTTGTCCTCGTTATTAAGTGCATCTATACTTTCTGTCACATAAGATTTTTCGTTTATAATATCGCTAAACTTCTCACTCAGTTTGTCCGCATTGTTTATAATGCCTGCTTTAAATTCTTCAAATGTTATATCAAACAAAGCCTTATTTTCATCGGTTGGAACAACCTTTGGTGCACCGCCTGAGAATATACTCGGTACAAATATAATGCCTGCTGTTATGCAAAGCACCAACACAACCGCAATAGGTATAAAGAGGACTTTTTTACTCTTCTTTTTCGGTTTTTGTTCTGCTGTACCGATATTTTCATACACACTTTGTTGCTGAATCGGAACGGTATTTGTCACATTTGGATTTTCTTCGTTTGTTGTTTGTTCCGCTGTTGGCTGTAAGTTTTCAGCATTTTGATTTGTGTTGTTATCACTAACCCTTGTTCCGCAACCTGCACAGAACACAGCGTCATCATTTATTGGCGAACCGCATTTTGAACAATATTTCATTTTTATTCCTCCCATTTATCAATCTCATCAAAATTATGCAGAAAACATAAAATACAATCCAAGCACTACAATTAGTATTCCGCACCCAACTCCTACTATTTTCAATATGGTATCTTTGTTCATCTTTTTGCACTTCCTCTCAAAACTCACTGTGTATTTCCTGCGTCATCTTTCTTGACACCGCATATACAAATTTCTTCAAATGACGGATTGACTCTTCCGCAGTTTGAGCAACGCCAAAAATTAGCGTGTGGGTTCTTTCTGTAATTCTCTTCAATTTTTACAAAATAGAATTTATTTTTCATTACATAACTGCGGATAACAAAACCGTAAATTGAACCCACAATACCAATCAATCCACCGAAAATTGCGTTATATACGAGATTGACAACATACGGTGTCAAAGCCTCATACTCACCGACAATTCCTGTCGGCACTGTTGCTATCCTTGTACGCATGTTGCTTGTCTTGTACGAACTTACAAAGTTCAATACAGAAACAATTGCAAGCGCAATTCCGTTTATGTAATAATTCCCTGCAAAATCGCCGAGATAATACGAGGACAATGTCATTCCTGTTATAAAAAAGTACACCGCAAGAATCGCCTGAATACTTGCAACAACAATCCAAATTATTATATCTATTTGTAACTTTTTGCGAAGCTCCTCAAGCGGAGAATTTCCGTATGAAACCTGATATGTCTGATAATTTACAGTTTGCTGATTTCCGTACGGAACGCCCTGTCCGTATGAATAGGATTGATTTGTCTGTTGATTAGCCTGTTGTGTGTACACCGACTGCTGTGTCGCATTATCAGTCTGTTGCTGTGTGTTTACATTCTGATTGCTTGCCACTTTGTTTCCGCAAGCAGAACAAAATACAGCGTCATCATCAAGCTTATTTCCGCATTTTGAACAAAACATATTTTCCTCCTGTTATTTAGGTGATATAAACCAACTCTGAGCACTATAACTTTTATCGTATTCATATGTAATTTTTACATCACGGTATTCATATCCAACATAACTGTTCTTACCTTTTGCATCAATTAAAATTGATTCAGCTTCATCACAAGATAAATCAGGATACACTGCACGCAGTTCCCTGACAATGCCGCCCGGCGGTGTATAGCTTTCTTCTGAATCATACCAATATTTGATGGTTACAACATTACTGGCATAACCCGCTCCGTCAGTAAACAACACATACGCCGCATCACTGTATGTCTTTTTATACAAATCGTTACCGTCATCGTTAGTGCTATGTTCAAATGAAGAAAAATCAAATTCAGATGTCAAAACATCGGCATTAGTTTCATTGTAACGCTCAACAAACTCTTTTGGGTTAAACGCAAATACCTTTTTTCCGTCTTTCGATGTTTTTACCACACCTTTGCCAAACATCATTACTAACGCAATAACCAGTGTAACAACCAGCACTCCCGAAACAATCGGAATGATTATTTTTAACGGATTCATCTTTTTCTTTTGAAGAATCACAACCTCAGGCTGTACGGTTGCTTGTTGTGAAACACTTCCCGATACAGGCTGTGCTGTATCTGTGCTATTTGTCATTTCCCCTGACTCTACACGAGTTCCGCATTTTTCGCAGAATACATCATCATCATTTAACTGATTTCCGCATTTTTCGCAAAATTTGCTCACTACTCTTCCCCCTAAAAATTTATTTATTACAGACGGCTGAACTGCGGTCTGTCAAAGTTCATAAAAATTTCATCTGTTGTAAAATAAGTTTAGCACAAATAATGCTACAAGTCAATAATAAATGCTTACAGTAAATTTATTTTTTTGTTCAAAAAGTTTAAAATAGACTATATATAGGATTCTGAGGTTTTACTTATGAACAAAAATATTGATTATACGGCTCTCGGCAAAAGGATAAAAGAAAAGCGGATTGAAAAGGGTCTGACGCAGGAACAGCTCGGCGAATTGTGCGAACTTTCTGCGGCACACATTGGTCACATTGAGCGTGGCACAAGAATACTTTCCGTTGAGGTACTGTTCCGCATTTCTCAGGCACTTGACACAAGCATTGACTGGCTTGTATTTGATTCGGTCGAAAACAAACATATGCTTAACGAAATTAACAGCGTGCTTAAAGACACCGACAAAACCAAAGTAAACACATTTCTTAACACCGTGAGAATTCTTGCCGATAACATTGATAAGTTGTAAACAATTTGTTAAAAATCCACAAAATAATTACCGTCCTTGATTAAACTCTAATTAAAGTATAATCAAAGACGGTATTTTTGTCCTGTGCTGTCAGCACAGTTTTATTCTGTTTTAAAGATTTCTTTTCAGTTCTTTCACATTTTGATAGCGGTTGTCGGGAATTGTCTGGGTGCATTTTACAATCACCCTTTTCAGCCTGCCGTTATAAAGGCGAATTTCAGGTGGCTGACCTGTGAGCATAACATTCATCAAAACACCTATTGCGTAAATGTCAGTCCGTTCATCGGTTTGATTTATTCCGTACTGTTCGGGTGCGGCATACCCCATTGTGCCAATAGCCTGTGTGTCTTTCGACTGATAGGGCTTGTAAATTCTTGCCGCATCAAAATCAATCAGCTTTACATTACCGTTGCTGTCAATCATCACATTTTCAGGCTTAATATCCTTGTGTATAATTTGGTGCGAATGTAACAAATCAAGTGCGTCACAAAGAGATGAAATAACTTTTCTCACACCTGACGGAGAATACAATCCCGTTTGCAGATAATCTGCCACGGTCTGACCGTCAACATATTCTTCAAGAACGGTGACTCCCGTTTCGGTTTTGACAACATCGTAAACATTTGCAATATTTGGGTGTGAAAGCGTCCTAAGTGCAAAGTAAACCTCTCCCGAACCTTTTAATGTGCGTTTTACAATCTGTTTGCCGAGTTCCTTATGCCTGAAAACACAGATTTCCGTTTTATCTGTTCGTTTAAGCAATCTCACAAACTGATATTGTTCATTAATCACCGTATCAATCCAATTATTTCCCATAACATTTCCTCACAATATTGACAAGCACTTTGCAAAATTATAAGTTTAATCATACTTGCTGTGCTGATTCTATCATAAATCATGAAATGAGTTATGATAGAATCACCCATCGAAAATTTTGCAGAGCAAAATTTGAGGGGAATATAAATTGATATAATAAGCACTTTGCAAAATTATAAGTTTAATCATACTTGCCGTGCTTATTATATCATGTTAAAATAGTTTTGGAAACTTACAAAACTTTAATTCAGGGAGTTTTTGATTATGATACGCAAAACCACAACTCAACTTTTAAAAGAACTTGAAAATTTCAACACATTTGAAGAATACGAAAACGCAAACAGAGATTCAATGATAAGCAAAAATCTCTCGGAATACCTTACCGACCTTTTGAACGAAAGGAAACTTACAAAAGCGGAGGTCATTCGTAAAGCCGAACTCAGCGACGGCTATGCCTATCAGATTTTTTCAGGCTTGAAAACTGCCCCGAAAAGGGATAAACTAATTTGCCTTTCAATAGGAATGGGTCTGTCGGTAAATGAAACCAACAGCGTCCTTAAAATTGCAGGGCTCTCACCTCTCTATCCAAAAATCAAGCGTGACAGCATTATAATCATAAATATGAATAACAACAAAAGCGTTGTAGAAATCAACGAGTCTCTCTATAACGAGGGGGAAGATACTTTGAATTAACAATGAGGAGGGCATAATGGGATTACTTGAGAATGCGAGATATGCGTCTATTGAGCGTGGATACGATTATTATAAAAGAGGGAATGTGATTTCCTTTAAACAGACAAGTGAAAATGAATATGAGGGCAAAGTATCGGGATCTGCAGAAAAGCCTTACGATGTTCACATTGATATTATTCATATAAAAAAATCATTTTGTAATTGTCCGTTTGCGGAAGGTAACAGAAAGGTCTGCAAGCACAAAATTGCAATATATTTTTCTGCATTTCCCGAAAAAGCCGAGGAATATTACAAAAGTCTCAAAGGCTATGATGAACCCGAGTTTGACGATGATTATGACAATGATTATTTTGATGAAGATGATGAATTTGACGAAGATTTCAGAGAGGTTGTCTGCGATATTCTAAATCATAGGATTTCAAAAATGACAAAATCGGAGGCTCAATCTGCACTATATGATATTATTGAGTCAGCCCCCGAATGGATGCTACGGGATTTTGTGAATAATTGGATTTGAATAAATTAGCACAAGGCGGTACATATTATGGCAAGAGTTTATACATTTAAAATTGTCTATATAGGATGCGAGAACAAAATATGGCGAGATATTCAGATTTCCTCAAATTCGACAATGGCTGTGTTGGGCTATGCCGTGCTTTCGTCATTCAGCACCTGTGCGTATCATCTGTTCATGATGACATACAAAGGTACAGATTACGAGTTGGACGATGAAGAATTTCAGACAAAACCAAAGCTTATGTCAGAAACGAAACTCGGCAATTTAAAACTTGAAATCGGCGATAAAATTCATATGATTTATGATTTTGGCGAGGAACAGGAGTTTGAAATAACCTTGCTGTCTGATGAAGAAATGCCAAAAGGCAGCGGACGAGCCTATCCAAAGGTTTCTGACGGAGCAGGCAGAGGAATTATTGACGATATGTCGGCAGAAGATTTGCTTGACCTCATCAAAAAAATCGACAAAAGCGGCAAAAGCGATTTCATCTACGCTCACAGAGGTGAGCGTGCCCCGTGGGATTACCGCAACTATCAAATCGACATTGACAATTGCCTCCTCAAAGGCGAAATAGCAAAAATCAAATCCGCCTACGAAAATCCCATTGAGGATTTTTGAGGTTTAATAAAATTAGGAAAAATTGAATTCCTATTAACAAAAATGCAAGAGGATGTTAATCACCCTCTTGCATTTTCTTAACTATTGATAAACAACGCATTGTCATCATCAGATTCAGACAAGACTTTTTGAACATAACCGTCATAAAGTTTTTTTAAAAACTTTACTTTATCATCTCTTCTTTTTCCTATTGCATCATTCGGAGAGTTGTACTTCTGATAATTTCCAAGAAATGCTCTCACACATTGCAAAGTTGCTGAATAATCAAAGCTTAATGTTATTCATCTCGTCACCGAGGACATCGGCGATTTCTTTCAGGTGGCCCGTGCGTTTGCCTTTTAGTTTATAGAACTGCAAAAGTCCGTAGCCCGGGTACTCGTTGCCCTCAACCATAACGGGACCGTTCTTTGAAAAGGCGATATCCCAACCGATATATCTCACCTGCGGAATCTTTTCCGCTGCCTCAACAACCATGTCAAGAGCCTCTCGAACGCCTGCAATCTTAACCTCGGAGAACTTTTTGCCTGTCATCGGGTGTTTGTCATAAACATTGCCGTAGTCGTCAATTACATTACTATCGATTCTGCCGTCTGCATCAAGGCTGAGGTAGAGGTCATTTGTACAGCCGATAACATTTGACTCGTCCTGATTGATACGGAGAGCGTTATTTATTACATGCGCCTTGCCGTCCTTATAGAGCGTAACAACTCGCCATGAATTTACAACGCACGGATTGATTTCGTTGAGGTCATCGCTCTGAACGATTGCCTCCTCAACAAGAAGCTGACCGTTTGCCTTGAGTTCATCATAAAGCTTGTTGCTGTCCTTTACATCGGCAACGGTGATTTTTGAAATGCCGTGACCGCCCTCGCCTGTCGGATCTTTTGCAAAAACGGTTTCTCTGCCGTCAAGAAACTTCTTGAAATCTTCCTTACTGCCTGTGCGAAGGTTGATGAAATCTCTTTTGAGATACTTTTTGAAAAGCTCGTCAAAAACAAGCTTGTCACGAAGAAGAACTATATATTCCTCATCGTTGAGATATTCAAGAATTTTGTAGAAAGTTTTTGCAGTTACAAAGGTTTTTTTCTCTTTAGCCGAAAGGTTGATAAAATCGCAACGGAAATAGTCCGTGTAGCCTGTGCCTCTGATGAGAAAGTTGCGGATTATGTCGAACTTGATATAAGCCTTTGACTTACCGCTGTTCTTGGCGATAATGTCAATGTGCTTGTCCATTCTGCTGTGGTTAATATCTCTGAATTTATTCAAAAGCCATTTGTGTACCGAAACTGCCATCTTACTTCTCCTTTACAACCTTACCGTCTTTTACATAAAATCTCGGATTGTTCTTGCCTATATTCACAAGCGCCTCGGCATTGCCCATACCCGAACTTCTGCCGAACATTCCAACTGTTATGCCGTCACCGAGGAGTGTTACCTCGTCATCAATTTTTACCGATGAATCAACCTTAACAGCCGTCATATTCATACACATCTCACCGACAACAGGATATTTTTTGCCGTTTATAACAACCTGTCTGTTGTGATTTGCGTGACCGATGCCGTTGTTGTAGCCGACAGGAAGAATTGCAAGAATAATATCCTCATCTGCCGTATATGACGCATTGTAGCCGAACCACTCACCCTTGTTCACCTTTTTAAGCTGAAGAATACGGGTTTTCATCTTCATAGCCGGCTGTAAATCTATCTTTACATCAAAATATGTTTCGCTGATGTTGTACTTCTTAATGAAGTAATTGTTTCGCATTTTGCGAAGTTTGTCCTTTGGCGAATTTGAAAGAGAATCGGGGGCAACATTGTAGCCGTAGATTGCAATGCCCATTCTCACGCCTGTTGTAAAAGGCTGTTTCGGGTGGGTGAGCATTGAAACGGAACTGCCCATATGGACAATCGGGATTTTCTTCAAATCAATAAGCGATGTAAGCTCCTTGAAGTTTCTGACCTGCTCGTCCCAATGGGGATCAAAAATTCCGGCTGTTGCAAAATGCTGATAAATTCCCTCAAGAACAAAATTTGAACCGTTAATCATATCAACGGCAGTTTTAACCTCGTTCTTATCCTTGAAGCCGAGGCGGTTAAATCCTGTATCAATCTGGAGATGAACCTTGAAATTGCAGTCAATGTTCAAATCAAGCAACCTTTTGAGGTAGTCAAGCTCATTCACGGCAATGGTGAGATTAAGCCGCTTTGCCTCCTCAATTCTCGAAAGATGAACCGGATGCAGACACAAAAGCGGAGCGTCCTTGTTGACCTTACGAAAGCTTTGAGCCTCCTCAAGAGAGGACACGGCAAAATAGTTAATGCCGTTTTTGTACATTTCATTTGCCACTTCCATACCGTGACCGTAACCGTCACCCTTGAGAACGGCAATAAAATATTTGTAGTCGTTGTATTTTTGTGTTATCGCACGGGCATTTGCACCGATTTTGTCAAGGTCAATTTCAACATATGAATCCAGCATTCCAAAGCCTCCGTTAATACACTATATCCTTAGAATTATAGCATAATTGCATGGGTAAATCAATAGCGATATTGAACAGTAACGGTGTACGGTTCGGGCATAAAATTGAAAATTGAAAATGTAAAATGGAAAATTATGGTCGGGAAGACAATTTGCAAGAGTGAAAAACATTGTCACCCGACCGTTTTTGTATATATGGAAGTTGTTGCAAATTTGTATGAGCGGATATTATACGCCTGTAGATAGCCACGCAAAGATTTGTACAAATTAAAATTATATAAATAAATAAAGCAAAAATTGCATCAATGCCGTATCGGGCATTGGTGCAATTTCCTAATCTAACTATCTTCTCGAAAGGACTGCGGTGTGCCACCGCAGTCCTAAATTTTCCATTTTCAATTTGCCAACGGCTTGCCGTTATATAAGCCCTACAATATACATCTGAATTGTGGTTGCATCAATGACGGTGATATCGGAATCAAAGTTTACATCAGAGTTTATACGCTCTATCTCGTTCTGATTGATAAGACCCACAATTGCTTTCTGAACTGCGGTTGCATCGGCGATATTGATTTTGCCGTCACCGTTTGCGTCACCGTAATATGCCTTTTCGGCTGAATTGGTGCTTGCAGTCATAACATAGTTTGTCATACCGATTGCAAGGTTGCCCTTGTCAACTCTTTTTACATACTGCAAAGTTGCCTTGTTGTTCGGAGAATCCGACACGGCAACATACATTGCATCTCCCTTGAGAACCATGCCGTAGCAAAGCTTGCCTGATGATGCGGACACACCGTTGATGTCGGATGCGGCAACTGCCTGTCTGCCTGTTTCAACATCGTATGAATACACGGCGTCGGAGGTATTAAAATACAGAGTATCGTTGTATTTTTCAAGGCTCATAAATGTATTTATCCAGTAGGAATTACCGCCTGCGCTCCATCTTTCGTTCAATTTCAGCTTTTTCTCATATGTATTGCTGTCAAGCTTGTATTTTAACAATGCACCCTTGTTAGCTGAAGAATTGTTGTTGACAAAGCCGTAAAATTCACCGTTAACCTCGCAAAGCCTTGTGTCGAAATTATGGATTTCGTAATTATCATATTTTGTCGAATTTGCACCGTAGCTTATTGTGTAATCATAGTGCTTTGACGGAAGATTCTGAATGGCATTGTCACTCAAAAGGAAGTATGTATGCTGAGCGTGTCCCGGTCGGTCATTAATAGGATCATCCCATGTAACATCAACATTATACCAAGCGTTGCCGATATGAACCTTGTTCCACATATGGTTCATTGAGCTTGAAACAACAAGTTCGGAGTCTATTCCGACAAGTGAAAGCATGTAGGAATACGCAAGTGCATAGCCCTGACATACGGAAGTTTTTTCAACAAGCGAATTGTAAATATCAGCCTTGTTGTAATCTGATGTGCTGTACTCGCTCATAATGGCAAGCTCATCGTGGATTACAAGAGCCTTTTCGGAATCGGTCATATCCTCTTTCACAAGTGAAAGTATTCTCTCAACCTCTTTATCAAGCGACTTTTTCTGTGCTGCATACTCACTCTTGCTGATTGTGTACTCGGGATAGATTGACGCAACCTTATCCTCTGACGGATAGTAGGAGTACGAAAATCCCTGATTCACATAGTAAAGCTCCGGATGAGTCAAGGTCAGCACCTTAAAAAATTCCGCAGCATCGCTTCTCGGAACATTAAGACTGCTGATATCAATTTCCTCGTCAAAATTTTTAAGGCTGTTAAGAACCATGCTTTCAGCCTTACCGTATTTGTCGTACATTGCTTTGTTATAAAAAATCTTACCCTCTTTCGGCGCTGAGTATGCCGAGGTTGTGAAAATGCCCGTTGACACCACAAAGGATACTGCAACCGATACCGTGAGCATCAGTGCAAAAAATTTACCCGTTGATTTTTTCATGTATATTTCCCCTTCTTGAGTCAAAGATGCAAAATGCACAAAAAAATTTGATTTTTTCTGACTTTTACAACTAAATTATACCATTAACAGGCACAAAAATTCAATTCACATAAACGCCGAAGTTATGAACACTAATTTGTCTGTTTATACAAAAATTCAGTATAATCACAGATAAAACGCAATAAAACGCAATAAAACATACTAAGCTATACCGTCATACAATCCGCTGTCTGCACATACAATCTATTACAGATGTCCCCCTAAGGAGGACAGACAGGAGGGCTGTATGTGAAAGGTATCGTAGAAGAAAGAGCGGCAATGCTCGGTGAATACATAATCGAAAGCAAGGCAACCGTGAGAAGTACGGCAAAAAAGTTCGGTGTGAGCAAAAGCACCGTGCATAAGGATGTCAGCCAACGGCTAAAGGTACTTAACCCTGCACTTTACCGACAGGTGAGGGAAATTCTTGACACCAACAAAAGCGAAAGGCACATAAGAGGAGGTCTTGCAACAAAAAAGAAATATCTGCAAAAGAAAGCCTCCGAAAGCGAAAAAAGCTGAAAATCAACTGCAATACGGCTCATACACCATACAAAGCCGCATTTTCAGAGTATATTTTGGGTATTTTGGAACTTTACTTTTTATGACTTGCGTTGTATAATGGAGTGTAAATATTTTCAGATTTGTCTATAGTTTGTGTACGGCAGTGGTTAATGCACGGCTGTACCTGAGGAGAAATTTAAAATGAGAAAAATTCCATTTTCACCGCCTGACCTTTCTCAGGCAGAAATTGACGAAGTTATAAAGGTTCTGAAATCGGGCTGGATTACAACAGGACCCGAAACAAAGCTTTTTGAAAGCCGTATTGCAGAAAGATGTCACACGGAAAAGGCTGTCTGCCTTTCATCGCAGACCTCTTGTGCCGAACTTACTCTGCGTATTCTCGGCATCGGTCCGGGAGATGAGGTTATCGTTCCGGCATACACCTACACGGCAACCGCATCAATCGTCTACCATGTGGGTGCAAAACCTGTTATGGTTGACTGCAAAAGCGGCAGTTTTGAAATGGACTACGATAAAATGGAGGCGGCAATCAACCACAATACAAAGGTTATCATTCCTGTTGACCTTGCAGGTGTTGTGTGCGACTATGACCGTATTTTTGAGGCTGTTGAAAGAAAGAAAGGCGTTTTCAATCCACGCAACGAGCTTCAGGAAAAGTTCGGCAGAGTTATTGTTATGGCCGACGGCGCTCACGCATTCGGTGCGCAATGGCACGGTAAAATGTGCGGTGAAATTGCCGACTTCACAAACTTCAGCTTTCACGCTGTAAAGAATATGACAACTGCCGAGGGTGGTGCGGCTGTTCACCGTTCACATGACGGAATTGACGAGGAAGAAATGTACAAGCAGTATATGCTTCTCTCGCTTCACGGTCAGACCAAGGACGCATATCAAAAAAACAAAGTAGCATCGTGGGAATATGATGTTGTTGACACTCAGTACAAGTGTAATATGACCGATGTGCTTGCCGCAATCGGTGTGGCTCAGCTTGAACGCTACAATAAAATTCTCGACCGCAGACATCAACTTATAAAGCTTTACAACGAAGAATTTAAGGATTTGCCTGTTCAGGTGCTTAATCACTGTGATGAAAACCACCGCAGCAGCGGTCACCTTTACTTTGTAAGATTTATCGGCAAAGATGCAGAATATCGTAACAAGTTCTATAATATGATGGCTGACCACGGCGTAATGTGCAATGTCCACTTCAAGCCGTTGCCGTTGCTTTCGGCATACAGCAAGCGTGGTTTCAAGATTACCGATTATCCGAATGCGTATAATATGCACAAAAACCAGCTCACCCTCCCGATGAACTCAACTCTCACAGACGATGAGGCATGGTATGTAATTGAAACATTTAAGCAATGTATGAAAACACTTAAATAACGGTGTGCCACCGTTCCCAGTTTATAAATTGAAAGTGTAAAATGGGAAATTGAAAATTAAGGACGGCGGTGTGCAACCGTCAATAATTTAAGAAGACAGTCAGATAAACAAAATGCATCAGAGACCCGAATAAGGCTCTGATGCATTTTTGTTTTGTATACTACAGATTGATTCGCATAGCGAATCAAATTAATCGGGAACTTTTGTTTATCATTTTGCAGACTGTTTTCACGACCACAACTGCTCAATGGGGCAATTTCACCTGACAAAGTCAGATTTCACTCGCCAACGGCGAATTTCACTGTAATGACCGCTTGCGGTCATTACCAAAGTCCGTTTTATCGGACACCTCTTTTGATAAAATATAGATACAGTAAGGAAGGCAAATGAAAACGAGGAGGAATAACAATGCTGAATTTCTGTGTCTACATCTTCACGGCATACGCTGTGTCGGGTTCTGTAAAGACAATTATGGGGATAAAAAAGAAACCCACCCACCGCAGAAATCGCCGCAGACGATAATCCACAAAATCAAAGGAGGAATTTATTATGAAAAAGGTTTATGTTACAATCACGGGAATGAAATATTACTACGGGTTCAATCCGTTCAGCATCGGCAAAAAGCTGACATGCAAAAAGGAACACAACAACCCGTATGACAGCGAGGCAATTACGGTCACGATGAAAAACATCGGCACGGTCGGCTATATCGCAAATTCGCCGTACACCAAAGCCAACGGCACAATGGGCGCCGGAGCAGTCAATAAGTATGTCAAGAAAAAATTCAAAATCAGAGTAATGTTTATGACATCAACAAAAATCATATGCGAAGTAATTGACGGTTTCAAGGATAAATATTCCGAAGAAAAAACCGAACCGACAGACAAAATTGAAGAAAAAGAAGTTGTTGAGTTTTGATTACGGTACGGGCGTTCATCGGACATCGGTAGGTAATAACACAAATTATGGATTCAATTTTGAACGCATTGCGTGCAATCGTGTGCATTGCACACGAACGGGCGAACACGGTGTGCAGTGTAGTAACATAGTATACAACAGTGCAAAGACATAGTATACAGTTTTATGATAAAATAAACGGTCGGGAAATACAGCTTTGTATTTTGCAATGTATCTTCCCGACCGTAACTTTTCACTATTAACTATTAACTTTTACTTGCCCGTCAGGGCTTGCGCTGTCCGTCAGGACAATTTAGCTATCCGCAGGATAATTTAGCTTGCGTAGCAAATTTAGCTCATGCTTGCGTGAATTTAGCTGACGAAAATCAAAGATTTTCGTCAATATCCCCACCTGTCAAAAAATCTGACAGTCTGATATGTCAGGATATAGTTCTGACTTTCGTGGAAAGCGCTCTGAACCATATCGGGATTATACATATACATAATGCGGTGCTGAACGGCATCCTTGTTTTCGTCAAAGATATAGCTTACCGCCTGAATACATTCCTGATTTGTGCCGATTTTGGTACTGCCGGTATAATGGCAGTTCTCGATAACCGAGGCAACTGTCGGATAACCGTCAAAGCACATTGCATCTTTTACCGACTGAGCAATGAGCGCCGCTCCTATAAAACCGCCCGAACCGAATTCGCCCATGCAAAGCCTTTCAAGAAGATCCCTGTCCTCATCGGTAAGCGTTACCTTGGAGCATTCATAGGTTTTGTCCGGATTGTCAATTGCCACAAGATAACCTGCGTCCCATTGAGATTGGTAATCGACAGGCTCTTTCGGCGGAATTGCCGTAGCAAACGGAACGGTTGCCTGTGTTGTTGTCACGGGCTGAGTTGTCGCTTTTGTTGCCTTTGTGGCTTTTGTCTGAGGCTGTGTTGTTGCCTTGGTTGCTTTAGGCTTTGCCGTTGTTGTTTCAACGGGTACGGTTGTTGCGGAAACAGTTGTTGTCGGAACAATCTTCCGAATATTCGGATTTACCCTTGCCATTGCCGATTCTGTCGGAGTTTCTCCCGCATTGAGAGTACCGTTTGAGCAGACGAACTGCAAAACTACCAAAACTGATACTACAACAAGCACAACCGACAAAACTTTGTTTATATTTTTATTGAAAAACTTCATCGTTTCACCGCCGTTTAATACTTCTAAACACAAATGACGCACAAAAAGACACGCTGTCACACATACAACAATTATACCACGGTATGCATTTCTTTTCAATTTGAGCATTCTACAAAAATGAACTGCCTTTTTTAAACAATATTACCTAAGCGGACAAATTATTACCATAAACAAAAGCCGACGCATATGCACCGGCTTTTTATTTTGAAAATACTTATTTATAATGACTGCTTCTCAGCTCTTCTGTACTTTGAAGGTGTTGTGTCATAGTACATTTTGAATGCTCTGTTAAAGTTTGAAATGTTGTTGAAGCCCGACATGCCCGCAATTTCGATAACGGGAGTGTCCGTTGTGGTAAGAAGCATTGCGGCTCTTGTCAGTCTGAGCTCGTTAAGGTAGTTTACAAATGTTGTATTCATAAGCTCCTTAAAGAGATGCGACACATAGTAACGGCTGAGACCTGTTGTCTGAGCTATTGTATCAAGAGTGATGCTGTCGCAGAAGTTGTTGTTGATATATTCCGTAATTCTGCGGAGAGCACGGTACTTTTTGCCCTGAGCCTCAACATCACAAATCTTAACAAGACCCGATGAGAAAAGAATATAGAAAATGTCGTACATTTTGCCGTGAACAAGAATCTGGAAGAACTCGTGCTTTTCGTTCTCGGCAGAAATAACCGTGTTCATATCGTCAATAAGATTGTTATAACGGTAGTCGCCTCTCGTAACCTTTGCAAAGTGAGTGCAGTTGCCTGTTACAAGACCTCTGATCAGACTCTGCGGAATAAATTCCTGAGTGAGCGATGCAGGATTTGAAAGGTTAAGAAGAATAACGTCAACTCTTGCATTGCCTGTATTATTAATCTTGTATCTCTGATTAGGTGAAATAAAGTAAATGTCGCCTGTTGAGAGCGAATAAGTGTCAGCACCCATTTCAACGGTCATATAGCCGTCCCTTACAACAGCCACAAGAACCTCGTTGTGAACATTCCACATATTGCTGTCAATAATCATTTCACCGCAAACTACTCTGTAAGCTGAACTGGATGCGGTTGCCGAACGCAAGAAATCAAAATTCATAATAATAACCCCGATTCTAAAAAATTATGTTTTCAAACATTTTGTGTCTAAAAACAACACAAATAATCACTGCAACAATATAATAGACTTTATGCACAATAAAGTCAATAATTACGACAAATGTGCAAAAAATAAATGTATAAACCGTAATTAGTGCAAATTTTAAATATTCCGATGTCTGCTGTATGTTAATTGATTTTTAATTCTACCCAATAATGTATCAATTTATCTACTGATAATTGTTATGATTATTTCCGAATCAGACATTATTATTTAACGATTTTAATATGAAATATTGCCAACCGTATGGCAATTAAAATGAATCGTTTACATTTTCAAGCTGTTTTTTAAATTCATCAACAACATTTTGCGGTGATATAATTCTGACCTTTCCGCCAAGACCGAATACCCAAGCGTAGAACTGTTTGCTTGTCATAATATCAACCGATACACCGAATGTTGTGTCGCTTTCCTTTGTAACAAAAATATCCCTGCCGAACCTGTCAACAATAACACCTATGCAGTCATTGTCAACCGACAGCTTAACCGTAGCTTTTTCACCGCCGAACATTGAGAAAACGCCCTTTGAATAATCTGCAGGATCAAATTTTTCAAAGGTCTTTCCCCCGTCACGCTCATCGTCAAGCACCTCGATATCGTCCATTTTGTCAACACGGTAATGCTTTATACTGTCGGCACAGGTGTCATAGGCAATGAGATAGTAATTCTCATCATCCCAGCACAGTGCCCACGGGGATGCCGTATATCCGCCGTCCCTGATTTTTTCACGCTTGACAATTCGCTCCGTTCCCGAAAAATCGAGTTCCCAACGGTAATATTTAAACGAGATTTTGCGGTTGAGTGCTATTGCATTCTGAATTTTGTCAACCGAATAATAAATTCGTTCATTCATTGTTTTGGCTCTGTTTGCGACAAAAACCTGCCGTTGCAGTTCTTTGCCGTCGTGAACACTTGCAAGCCCTTCAAGCTTATGAATGAGGGAAATGCTCTTTTTTTCGGTAATGAATTTTGAGCTTTGAATTGCGTCAACAAGAAGCTTCAACTCGGGCAGTTCAAATTCTCTGCTTGCAACATAATATTTAACGGTTGATGATTTGCTCTTGCAGATGTCCATTCCGAATTTTTCAAGTACCTGCAAATCATCGTAAAGACTTTTTCGCTCCGCAGTAATTCCGTACAACGCAAGCTCTGCCAGAATTTCGCTTGAAGTCAGCCCGTGATTTTCATCGGTCTTTTCAAGAAGAATTTTCCGCAGATACAAAAGTTTCTGTTTTTGCATAGGATTTCTCGACATAATACAGTCCCCCTCAAAGGATTATATATTTTTATGTGTTCATTATATCAAATTTCAGCCGAGATTTCCATATATTTTTACGGCGAGCCGCCGTTTCCAATTCGTGCAGACAGTTTGCAATATCAAAATCATATTATGAATTGGATTTAACATGAATTTTCTGCCATTACTAACGGGAGAACACGGTTTTCCTCTGCAATTAAACAGTTAAATTCATATAAAATAAAAATTGCATCAATGCCGTTTCGGGCATCAATGCAATTCATTTATCTCAACTATCTTCTCGAAAGGTCTGCGGTGGCACACCGCCGACCATAATTTTCCATTTTCAATTTTCCATTTTACATTAACTACTAAATCCGCTCATCAAGCCCGTAAGCATTACGACAAGGGGCATTGTTGCAAGTGAAAACACCGTGGTTGCGGCAACGATACTAACCGACAGCTCAACATCCTTGTTGAACTTTGTTGCAAACATAGTTGTTGTTGCGGCAGTAGGGGCTGATGTGGCAATTACGCAAGCCATGGTAATTATGGGTGTGACACGGCACAATGACATTACAACCGCTGTAATCATCGGCAAAGCAATCAGACGGACTGCCGAAGAAAAATATACACCCTTGTCAGTGAACGCCTTTTTAAAGTCAGCCTGTGAAAGGTAAAAACCGATAATAAGCATCGGGAGCGGAGTGTTCAGAACTGCAAGATATTCAACCGGTTGGCTGATTATGTACGGAAGCTTAAAACCTGTAATAAAGATGATAATTGCAAGAACAACACCGATAAGACCGGGGTTGAGAACAAGCTTTTTGAATGAAAGCTGTTTTTTGTCACCGCTCATTGAAACAAGTCCGTGCGTCCATACAAAAATGTTGAATACGGCAACGAAAATTGAGCCGTAAAACCAACCGTCATCACCGAGAATTGCCTTCTGGAGGGGCAAAGACATAAATGCACAGTTTGAATAGATTGTTGCAAAGCGGATAACAGCCTTACGGCTTTCATCTTTATCATGAAAAATCAGGTTACAGATAAGTATTGACATAGCGAAAACAAGTGCAGAGCAGGTAACGCAAATTATAAGTCCGCTCAAAAGTTCAAACGAGAACTCCCGCTGAAAAGCAGAAATCATAACGCAGGGCGTCACAACATACAATACTATATCGGTCATGTGACGGGCGGAAAAATCGGTGATAATTTTCTTCTTACCGCAAATAAAACCGACTGCAATCAAAATGAACAGTACAAGCACCTGTTGTGCAATAATGATGAAATTCTCTCCCATAAACCATTCTTCTCTCCTGAATTAATTGCTATCATTTTAGCACAGTTGCAAGAGGTTTTCAAATGATGATGTGCTTTTTTTCGTTTTTTTTGACAGAAAAAACGACATAGTTCACAAATATGAGGCAATAACATTGTGCATTTCAACTAACAGGAATTTTATTTTTTCGCAAATATGTATTAACCGCCGAATTTTTGTACAGTTTATTGACATTTTTTACTCTGAAATGTATAATATTTACAAAAGATAAAACTTTTATTTCTGCAATATTTTATTACTTTGAAAGAAGGATTTATTATGGCAACAACAAAGAAAACAACTGCAAAAACAGCCGCTGCAAAAACTGCTCCCGTTAAGGAAGAGCCTGTAAAAAAGACTGTTGCAAAGGCTGAGCCTGCTAAGACTGTTGCTGCAGCTGCAAAGAAGGCTGAACCCGCAAAGACAGAAACCGTAAAGGTTGAAACTGTTAAGAAAGCAGAACCCGTTAAAAAGGCTCCTGTTAAGAAAGTAGCTCCAAAGAAGGTTGCTCCGAAGAAGCCCGTTCCGGTTGAAACAAAGGTTAATTTCTTCGTAGAATATGCAGGCGCACAGGTTCCTGTTGAAGAAGTAATCAAAAATGTTAAGGCTACATACGGCAAGGATGCAAAGGAAATTTCAATCTATCTCAAGCCCGAAGAAAGCAAGGCATACTTTGTTGCCGACGGCAACGCAGAAGAGATGGATGTATTCTTCTGCTGATTGTAATAAATTTTTAATTTAAAACACAAGCTTTAAAGACCGCTCAAAAGAGCGGTCTTTTGTTGTTTTAAGATGAATGCTGTGTGTAATTTGTAGGGGCGTTCATTGGACGCCCGCCTTGATGAAATATTATGTTCGCAGAAATGTGCTTTGATGTGATTAAAATCGTGTGCAACGCACACGAACGGGCGAACACCGTTCGCCTCTACAAAATAGCAGTAACTTTGTGATATTTATATAGTTTATTTCTATCACAATGTTTGTGCCTTTACTTGCGGGCGGCCAATGACCGCCCCTACGGGATTGTATGAACAATTACAATGCTACGCTCGACCATAATTTTCCATTTTCCATTTTCAATTTTCAATTTTATGCACGCTCGGGCATAATATATTTTTTGACATTACAAACTATCTACACGAATTGGGAACGGCGGCTCGCCGTATTATCTGTCTTTCAAATCAACATATTCCTTGTTTTCGGAAATGCTCATATATGCAGGACGGATAATCTTACCGCAGTTGATAAGCTCCTCAAGTCTGTGTGCACTCCAACCCGTAATACGAGCTGTTGCAAAAAGCGGAGTATAAAGCTCACACGGAATATCAAGAAGGCTGTAAAGAAGTCCGCTGTAGAAATCGACATTTGCGGCAACGCCCTTGTAGATTTTACGCTTTCTGCCGATAACCTTCGGAGCCAGTCTTTCAACTCTCTCATAAAGATCAAATTCATCATTGTGACCTTCGGCAAACGCAAGCTTTTTAACAGCACCGTGAAGAATCTGCTGACGGGGGTCGGAAATTGTATAAACTGCGTGTCCCATACCGTAGATAAGACCCTTTTTATCAAAAACCTGCTTGTCAAGGAGCTTCTCAAGATAATCTTCAAGAGCGTCCTCGTCTTCCCAGTCCTTAACATGCTTTTTGAGATCCTCAAACATATAGTACACCTTAACATTTGCACCGCCGTGCTTAGGACCTTTGAGTGATGCAAGTGCCGCAGCTACTGCCGAGTATGTATCAGTACCCGAAGATGTTACAACATGTGTTGTAAATGTTGAGTTGTTACCGCCGCCGTGTTCCATATGGAGAATGAGCGCCATATCAAGAACCTTTGCCTCAAGCGGAGTGTAGTGCCTGTCGGGACGAAGAAGCGACAGAATAACCTCGGCTGTTGACATCGTAGGCTCTGCACGGTGAATATAAAGGCTGTTATCACGCTGATAGTGATTATATGCGTGATAGCCGTACACCGACAAAAGAGGGAATACGGAGATAAGCTGTATGCACTGTCTTAAAACATTGTCGATTGATGTATCGTTAGCGTTCTTATCATAGCAGAAAAGTGTGAGAACACTTCTTGCTATTGAATTCATCATATCGTTACTTGTGGCCTTGAGGATAACATCACGAACAAAGTGCTGAGGAAGAGTTCTGTACTGACCAAGAAGCTTCTTAAAATCTTTAAGCTGTTCTTCGTTAGGCATATCGCCAAAGAGAAGAAGATATGTAACCTCTTCAAAACCAAAACGGTCATCCTCAAGAATACCATCAACGATATCCTTTACATTATAGCCCCTGTAACGAAGCTCACCCTCGCAAGGAACAAGCTTTCCGTCAACAAGCTTATTCTGTGTGATTGTAGAAATATCTGTAAGACCTGTGAGAACGCCCTTACCGTCAAGGTCACGCAGACCTCTTTTTACATTGTACTTACTGTATAAATCTGTATCAATAACGGAGTTATGCGTCATTTTCTGAGCCAGAGCATGAATCTGCGGTGTAACATCCGAATACTCGCTGTTTGTCATAAAAAACACTCCTTTTTAAAATTCACAATAAATTGAAACTATATTTTATATATTATAGCACATTTTTTAAAAAAAGAAAAGATACAATTCTTGCAGAAGTGTCATAACGATTTTTACCCTTATATGTAGAATTTGCATAACTTTCTGTCTTTTTATTCATCATTATGCAATTTTCGGAATTTTTATTTATAAATGAAGTATAATTTTGACGGATATAAATCTGCAATCCGTCATTTGAGGGTTTAGGGCAGAAAAATACGGAGCAGGAAAAACCTGCTCCGTAAAAAACAACATTATTTTATTACTTGAGATATGCGCCGTTAGTGCCGATCTGACCGTCAATTCCGGTGAAACCGTCTGCACAGCAAACATAAACTCTCATATTAGCCTTACCAACAGAAGATACTGTAAGTGTGCCGTCTGTAACATTCTTAACATCGCCTGTAACTGCATCAATATACTTGCCGTTAGGAAGGTTCTGGAATGTAGCACCGCCTGAGATAGTTACACAAGCAAGGCTGTCTGTAGCGCCCTGTGTGTAACGGCGAATGAATGCCATATTACCGTCAACATAAGTATTGCTTCTTGTATACTGACCCTTCTGAAGTGCAGGAACTGCTCTTCTGATTCGGTTGAGCTGCTGAATATGAACAGCGAGAGGTGCTTCAAGTGTGCTTGCAACAGCACCGCTTGCATTAGTATATGTACCAAAGTCTGTAGCTGTTACATCGCCCTCGAGGTAGTCACCGAAGTATGCACGACCTGTTGTTGAAAGAGGTTCGTTAGGACCTACATCCATAGGAACACCCTTCTGGAACTCAAGCTCAGAACCGTAGTAAAGACACGGAATACCACGGAAAGTAAAGAGCACATCAAGGTTCTCAGCCCATGCCTGTGTACCGCCGTCATAACGGCTGTCCATATCAGGACCGTAGTCGTGAGAATCAACATATGTTACATTCCATGATGCGTCATTGTAGTACGGATCTTCTTGACAAGCACGGGTAAATGCGTTGCTTGCATTTGAGAAGTTCCAATGCATCGGGAAGTCGATTACGCTTGTGCCGTTTGACTTGCTGTAATCAGGTGTGTGATATTTAAGACCGTCAAGATAAACATTATCAGATGTGGGCTGATTTTCTGTACTTGCGTTGCTGTTATAGTGTTTAAGTGTAAGATCAATGTTTGCAGCCTGATCATTTGTAAATGAATCAATGTACTGGCTGTCTGATTCAGCCCATGTGTAGAACGGAGCTGAAATTGCAGGAATGTTGTGGTTCCAGAATTCACTTACACGAGTACAAACCTCACCAAAGATGAAGAAGTTTTTACCGCCTGTCTTGAGCCATGACGGGAAGTAATACTGGTTAAGTGTAAGTCTTGAAACGTGCTTTTCAGTATCAAGTCTGAAAGCGTCAACGCCCATGTTGATATAGTTGTTATAAACGTTGTTAAGGTAATCTGCAACTGCAGGATTCTCTGTGTTGATATCAACGCAGTCACCGGCAATCTGACCTGTCTGAACAGTCGGGCTTTCCCAGCTGAGGTCTTTGAAGTGGTGATAGTAGTTTTCCGTGTCGTGATTACCGGAGTCAAGCTCCTTAGTATCCTTCATGATATTAAGTCTTGCGGCATACTGATCGCCGGGATCAAGGTCATCGTAGTTCGGGAATGTTTTAGCAAAGTCGCTTCCCTCAATAACCTTCATGCAATCTACAGAAGCAAGATCCTGAATTGAGTCGTATTCCTTTGTAAACATAGGAGCAAGAGTTGCCTCACCGAAGTTACCTGAATGGTTAACTACGATATCCTGAACAATCTTGATGCCCTTTTCATGAGCGGCATCAATAAGATCCTGATATGTAGCGCCGTCGCTCTCATAACGAACATCAACTGTTGAGAAGTCCATTGCGTGGTAGCCGTGGTAATCGTAGCCTGACGCATTTGTTACAACAGGAGTAATCCAGATTGCGCTGAATCCGAGAGCCTTGATGTAGTCAAGCTTGTCGATAAGACCTTTGAAGTCGCCGCGCCATGCGGGATCGCTGTCGGGGTTGTTTGCCTTTGAGTCGTCCCAGCAATGAACATTGTTACCTGTGTCACCGTCATAGAAACGGGTTGTGATTACAAAATAAATTGTGTCTTCACGCATGTCAACACGGTCAAATTCCTGCATATCTTCAGGATTTTTACTTGACCATCTCTTATTTTTGTACCACCACTCACCTGTGTTTCTTGTGAGTTCCGCAGACTGCTTTCCGTTTGTAACAAACATCATATTGATTTTTGTTACATCGTTGAAAGTGTACTTGTAGTAGTTGTTTCCCTCGGAAGTCATCTTAACGCCGGGGTACTCCGTGCTGATGTTTTTCGGAAGACTGTTCCAATAATAGATTGTGGGCGTGCCTTCCTCACAGTAGTAGTGTACTGTGATTGTGCTTGATGCCGAAGTGTCGTTATCGTCATCTGTATTAGCCGCACTTACGGACATAACAGATACCGTGCAAATTACGCAAATCGACAAAATCAAAGCAAGCAATTTTTTCATTTTTGCCATAGATTTTCCTCCTTTTGTTATACTTTGTACAACATAACATACAATTATATTATAATTTAGACAGCCTCATATATTTTTCTTTTTTAGAATTATTACAACTTTGATGCCACCAAAGATTAAGCCCTCAATTTGGCTATTATATACAAAAAGGAGCGACAGATTCTGTTTTTTCAACTCTTTTAAAGGGTTAAGTCAAATCTGACGCTCCGTTAAATTATATTTTATATATTCAAGCGTATATTAGGTTCAAACTTTGTGCGACTATTGCTTTAAAACAAATTTATCAAGTGTGTTTGCAATACCGTCATTATCGTTTGACTCGCAGATGTAATCGGCAATCTTCTTTACATCGGTTTCGGCATTACCCATTGCAACACCGAAGCCTGCATAACCTATCATTGTTATATCGTTGTAGTTGTCGCCGAAAGCGGCAAGCTCTTCCCTTTTAATCTTGAGTTTATCAAGCAAAAGCGGAAGCATTGAGCCTTTTGTAACACCAAACGGCATAATCTCAAGAAAATAAGGTGCGCTTTTATATACATCGAGCAAGCCGTCATAACGATTTGCAAGAATTTTCTGATACTTATCAAGCTCATCGGGTTCGCCTGCAAGAAGAATTTTGTTGATATCAAATCTTACAGATGAGATAAAATCGTCAACAACAACCATTTCTGCTTTTATAATATCCCTTTCAACATAGGTATAGTCGTTCACCTTATTATCCGAGATGATTCGCCTGTCATCGTATGTGTTGATTGTAATGTTTGAATCCTTCAAAACATTCACGATGTCGGGAAGATATTCAAGCGGAAACAGCTTGCTCACCATAGTTTCGCCTGTTTCGCAGTTGATAATCCTGCCGCCGTTGAAAGCCATAATAAAACCGCCGAAACGGTCAAGCATAAGGTCTTTTGCTATCGGCATAATTCCTACGGGATGTCTGCCTGACGCAAGAATAATTTTCTTGCCCTGTTTCTGCGCCTCCATAAGAGCATATCTTGTACGGGGAGTAATCTCCTTTTGGGAGTTTGTCAGCGTACCGTCAATGTCAAGCGCTATTAATTTGTAATCCATGAAACCACCCTTAACATATCAATTTCTAAACACAATCAGTATGTTACGGTCAAATTTGACCGTATAAAATATACCACAAATCGCCCAAAAATGCAACTGAAAAGCCGATTTTAGCCCATATAAAAGCTGTTTTCACCATTTTTCCGCTTTGTCTTTTTTGCCAACAAAAAACGGACGAAAAGAGAATTTTCCTTTCGTCCGAAATTAAATATATTCAGCTTTTATTTATTCTTCCGATTTTGTATCGTTGTCGGATTCAGCCTTTTGTTGCAATTTTTCCTTTTGCAAACGATCAATGATTTCGTTGATGTCGCCGTCCTTCAGCGATTTGTCATGTCCCGTAAGTATGCGGATTATAACGACAAGCTCGTCAATGAATATCAACAGCAACACTGCAATAAAAATAAGAAGTCCCCACGGAGAGAGGAAAAGGTTGTACAATGTGTCAATGAATCCGAGCTTACACACCATAATATAAAGCACATCTTCGGTTGAAATTTCCGGGTCGGGAGTATCGTTTGCAATGCCCTTTGTCTGTAGCTTATATGTGCCGTCAGCTGTTTTATACGGTGCAACTACAACCTTATGAGTCACGAGAAGTCCCTCGGTCTGCCCACTGCCGCGATAGGTGATAATATCGCCGACCTTGAGGGCGGTCGGATTGTCAACGCTCTTTCCGAGAATAACATCGCCGATCATAAGCTCGGGCTGCATACTGCCCGTTGAAACTCGAAGCACGGAATATCCGAAAAGCGAAGGTGTTTTTCCGTTCACCTTTGAACCCATAAACACAATTACGGTCAGCACGAGTATTGCAAGCACTCCCCAGCAAATTATATTTTTAATTATCCGCAGGGTTTTATGCAGCTTTGATTCATGCCTTTTCCTTATTCTATTTTTTGATTTGGGGTGTTCGGTTGTTACAGATGTTACTTCAACCGCATTTTCAACATAGTTTTTTTTATCCATAAATTCCTCCACGGTGTGCCACCGTTCTCAGTTCGTGAAGACAGTTTGTCAAATGACATATAAGGTTATAATTTATATTCATACATAACGATTACAAAGTAGGTATGTATGGCGAAAAGTTTGTTCACGCTGTATTGGCATACACAGTTAAAATTATAATAAAAAAGGGCTGTAAAAACAACCCTTTTGTAAATTTAAAAATCTAAAATTTTAAAGCGAGATGTAAACATCTTCAAGCGAGTATGTTATTGTTGATGACGATTCATTCTTGATGTACCAATACACCTTTGAAACCGTAGGTCCGTCAGTAGCTTTCGGCTTGATTTCAAGGTTTGTCACAATAGGTGTGTCTATTGAATCTTTGCTTGCAGATGTAACACTGATTTCCGTGGTTACGGAATAGGTATCTCCATATGCACCGCCCTTAATTGTGGTTGTAAGCTTTGCAGTACCCTTAGCCACAGGAGTAATTACACCGTTTTTATCGACAGTAAACACGCTTTTTAATGATGACGAATAGCTTATACTGTTACCTACATAATCTGTTCCTGCAACAAGACCTGCGTTAAATGTACGGCCCAAAGGAATGTTAATACTGTCGTAACAATTGATAAAGTTAGCACAGTCAGTTAAAGGTTTATCAAAAGAACGTGTATCACAGTTGTGGTTATCGTAACTTCCTGATGTGTTGGTCTGCAAGGTAAACTTATAGCAGTTACCAACAGCCAAATTCGGACAATAAGCTTTCAACAGCATATACGGTGTAGCATTGGCACCGGTAACAACATCGTTAGCATAAAATTGCACAACTTTTGCAGTTTTAGGTACATCAACATACAACACTCGTGTGTTCTGACCGCTGATTGGTGTCATATCAATAGGCTCGCCCTGCCAATTTGGATTTTTGACATCACCTGTTCCGTAACGGATGTTGATTGTTGTAGTGGAATCCTTCCAAGAAGATACATTGTTTGTATCTAAATAAAATCTGTATTTTTCAAGCGAAGTTTTCGTATATGTACTGTTACTACCGACAATATCATTATAAGACCTATATGTCTTGAGCGGTTTGTTGACGCCGACATAAAGTCCCGAAGCAGATGCCGTACCGCTTGTTTTCAGACCTTTTATAAAAAGCGAAACATTCTGTTCGGCATTGCCCGAGTTAGAAATTTCGGTGCAAAAATATCTTCTCTTTCCTGCCTCCAGAGAACCTCCGAAATCAGTAACTGCATTTTCACCGAAAGTAGAGCCGTCATCACCTGACTCAACGGTTTTGATGCTGATGTTCTGACCGTTGCTGATTTTGTACTGACCGCTCCACCTGAGAGAGTTACCCGATTCGGTTCGAGGACGGCTGAACCATGAAAAAGTCGTGGTCACACCGCAAAGCAGACAAAGTACAAGCCCGAGTGCGATTACAATTGCAAATTTTGATTTCTTCATGGTTTCACCTCCGTAGAATTAATCTCTTTTTTCTTTGGTTACAGTATATGCTCCATTGCCACCGCCACTTACATAATATGCGTTCACACTATCTTCCAAAGTAATATCAACGGTCTTTTCGTTATCGGAACCGTTGTTGAAGATAACTTTCGTAAAACTCTTATCGATGTCAATGTAGTAAACATCCTGTTCCATTGTACCATACTTTTCAAGAAATGTCATTTTAACACCTGGATAATCTGCATTTTTACTGTTACTATCATTCCAAGCGTAGCAATGAATTGTGCCATTCCACTTGTAACTATTTCTAAAATACAATCTTCTTGTATTGGCTTTTACAAACTTCGCATAATAATGAATCGAAGAATTTACTAAAATACTGAGTTCGGCATCACCTGCAACCTCATGTATGCAGTCGCTGTCGGAAAACCAGCCGGCAAACTGATAACCTTCATTGCAAACAGCTGTTGCCGTAACGGTTGTCTGGTCGGGATATGTATTTGTTACGGCACTTGTGTGCTCAACACCGCCAACGCTGACTTTACCGCCTGTAAAGCCGTTTGTTTCCGGAGAGCCTGCTGAATCACAGCTTACGGCATCAAGAACAACTTCATAGCTAGCAAACGGATAGGTTGCCCATTTGCCGGAAGCTTGATCAGTAACACCGGACGATGTTATTACATAGCAATTACAACCGGAATCCCTACTATCTATATTCTTTGTCTGTACAAGTTTATTATTCCACTTATTATTCGAGTCATAACTATTATCGCTTGTGGCTTTCATCTTTACAAAAATATAATTTTCACAAGAAATCCAATTATAATCGCTCTCATTTGTAATTTCAGCCTTGTAAACATTCCCCTCAACAAGAGTCATGTCAAACCAATGTGATGTACCACCTTGCCACATATATAAGGCAATACTTGATGTATTTGCACCATCGTTATATGTTTTCCATTCATTAGGAACTTGCAGATAAACATCACGCTTTTGTTCAACTTCAAATTTAGCATAAACAGTTGTGTTAGCCTTGATAACCGTTGTCAAAGGATTGTTTTTGTAATCGCCTGTATACGGTTGTTTACAGCCAAGGTCTGTGTACCAACCGCTGAACGAATAACCCGGCTTTGGAGTAGCTGTCAGCGCAACACTCTCGCCCCACTTTGCAACAGTAGAAACTGTGCTTGCGGCTGTTGTGTCGCCTGCCTGAACAGTACCACCTGCATCGCTGACTGCTCCGTTAAGTACGGCTGAAGCCTTTACCTCAAATTCTTTAAGCTTGAACCTTGCATGTAAAGTAAAGTCAGCTTTGATGTTTTCATAAACATAAGTTGTCTCGCTGCTGACGGGAGTATCGCTTGAATCGTTGTACCAACCGTCAAAGTCATAACCCTCGGCAGGCTCTGCAACAAATGTTGCACTTCCGTCATAATCCACAGAAACTGTAACTGCAGTTGACGGTCCGACTTCTTCAGGTGCGGCAAACTTTACCGTACCTACTGAACCATCGTCAACAACTGCGGTGACTGAAAATGACTGTAGCTTAAACAATGCATAGTATTCACAATCGGCATCGACATTTGTAAGAACAAGCTGTTGTTTCGATGATACAAGGTTTGTTGTACACTCCCTGTCGGAATACCAACCCATAAACTTATAATTTGGCTTTGTATTTGCAACAAGAGTTACGCTATCACCGTTGGTAACCACCGCAGTTGATGTTGCACCTTCCTGCGAATCGCCTGCCTTAACAGTACCTGCTGTATCAACAATATTTCCGCCGAACACAGCATTAGCGGTAACTTGGCGAGATGATACATCCGAAAACTTTGCATACAGAGTCAAATCCTTCTTTATTGCCGCAGTTTCCACTGTCTTATCTGTGTACTGACAATCATTAAGAATCTTGCTGTCTGCCTTTATACTGCATTGCGGATCGGTAAACCAACCCTTAAACTCATAGTTGGCATTTGCTTTGGCCGTGAGTGTGGCAAGCGTACCCCACTCAACAGTTGTCTCTATCTTTGCGGCAGGGGTATCAGCTCCAAGCTGAACCGTACCGCCCGCTCCGTCGATTTTTCCCTCTGTTACTGAATAAACTTTGAGATTAAGATTGATAATCTTGAATTTTGCATACAGAGTATAGTCAGCCTTTATGCTGCTTACTTTGTACGGAGTCGTATTACTGACAAGTGTCTGACAGTTTTCGTCCGAATACCAGCCGACAAACTCATAACCCTCGCCTGCATTCGCAACAAAAGTTGCAGAACCGTTGTAGTTTACCTTGACGGTAACGCTTGTATTAGAAGCCGCGGATGACGGTGAAGAAAACTGTACTGTGCTGTTTTTCTTATCATTCGGATGATTTGCAACCGCTGTTACCGAGAACTGCTTAATCATAAATTTGGCATAATACAAATGATTTGCCTGAATATTCTTAATTGAAAGCGTAAGATCCTGACTTTCCAGTTTTGTGCAATTCTCGTCAGAATACCAACCCTTGAAGTCATAGCCCTCTTTTGGAGTGGCTGTTATTGATGTATTCTGCCCCTCAAGGTACGAACCGACAGCATATGCACCGGCTTCGCCGCCCAAAATCTTAACAGTACCACCTGTGCTGTTTTCAACAGCTTCGTCCGAAACAGCTTTTGCCTCAACCTTATACTGTCTTTGGAATTTCGCATAAAACTTATGCTCGGCTGATGTATCATTTGCTGTGTAAGTACCGTTGCTGAGGGTAACGGGAGCTTTAAATTCGGGGTCAGAGTACCAACCGATAAATCTGTATTTGTTGCTGTCGGTCGGTTTTGCATTAAGAGTGACGGTTGTACCCTCTGTAACCTTAACTCTTGTTGCGCCGTCCATACCGCCTGTTACGCTTACTGTGCCCATTGGTGCATTATTATCCTTTTCATCCTTACATGTAGAATAAACGGAAACAATAGCCGGAGGTGCCCAGTAGCCTGTGTTTTGTGAAGTAATAACATAGTTCACCGAAGAATTTCTGTTCGGTGCGCTGATGCTGTAATCTTTGCCGTTGTAAGTAAATTTGAATGTAATCGAATGTGCGGCATCGCTGTTAGGATTGGGCAAATATGCAACCCAACCGCTGAGTGACGCATTTTCATTCGGTTCAAAAGTCATTGCTATCGGAGTTGAACTGCCCTGAACATACATATCAACCGCAAGATACTTTCCCGCAACCTGTGTCATCGGTAATGTCTTTTCATCTTCACTTGAGAGAAGAATTTTCTGAACCTCTCCCCATGTGCCGTAGCCGTTATTTGACTTATCCATATATCCGTAGGCTGTGAATGTCTGTGATTCGGCGTCAACACCAGCTTGCAGAGTTGTTGTCCATTTTGCAACATAGCTGTTCTGCGGATTTGATGTTACTTTTGATTCACAGCTGTAGAAGGTAACTGTTGCGTTAGGCTTATCTGTATAGTCTGAACCGAGCTTAATAAAATAGTTACCGCTCGAATTCTTTGAAAGCTTTTGATACTCGCTTTTGCCATCCTGGTTAATCCAGATTGCACGATCGTTTTTGGTAGCCCAACCTGCACCGAGCGATGCATCACCCGTTGTTTTATCGGAAAAAGTCAATTCTCCTGCCTGAGGGCTTTGAGTGATAAGCTTGAAGTTCTCAATTGTAACAGTCTGACCTGCATACTTTGTTTTTCTGCTGTCATCCTGTAACCACACACGCATTGTAACCTTATGCGGTGTTGAATCTGCCGGAACGGTAAAAAGAGGACTTTCTGCTGTTAAGCCCGTGTATGAATCGAAAGATTTTACACTTTCCTGTTTTTTAGTATTCAGGCTTGTACCGGCAACAACCTCTGCATTGCTGTCGCTCTTACCGCAGACAACCGTATTACTGCCGACACAAACAAATGAAACACGAAGCTTTTCCTCGTCTGCATCAGCGTCGTTAACCTTGATTGTAGGAACCTTATCAAAATAGAATGACGCCTTTGTTCCCTTTGCGGTAACATTGAAAGAAAAATCAATGTAGTTGACATTCTTGTCGTTTACAGTAGCCTTTCTGTATGCACCGGACGGCGCGCCGTTTGCAGTTAAGGTCGGAAAATAAACATCTGTGCCGTTTGCGCTTGTTGCCGAGGCAAGGTGAACATCGCCTGCCTGACGAAAATATTTTGTAAGATCAATTGTATTTCCGTCATAGCCGTTACCGTAGCCGATATTAGCGTTGGTAAACACATAGTTATCAATTGTACCGTTGTTCAAATCAAGCTTAATGGTTGAAATTGTTTCCACCCATGCAGAAACCGACACAATAGCGATTGCCAGCACTTCAACAAGTGCCACAATGCTTAAAATCAAGCTTTTTCTCTTTTCTTTGCCCGACTTTTTGCCGATTGCAAACTTTTCTTTAAAATAAGCAGCCAAAAGAGCAAATCTCTCTTTCATTGTGACACCTCCTTTTTATATTTTGCATTATTAATGATACGTTGCGGTATCATCGTTGGTTACTTCATAAGAAACATTGAACGGTGTGGAGAATATATATTCATTCTTTGCCGGAATAAGCAGAGTGTGATTACCTTTCTCGTTCACAAACTTAAATCCGATAACTCGTGAGCCTCTTGGCGCACTGCAGTTATCAAGGGTACATCTTGAACCGTCAGAATTAAACTGCATCAAATGGTTTGTTTCTTTGCCTTCATATTTATAAACTACATAAGGTTGATACTCTCCTCTTGTAAGATAATTTCTGAGCCACTGTTTATTACCCGGAATGTCGAGATATACACCTGTATTTATTTTAGGATCTTCGGAAGAGCCCCCTCCGCTTGTCGGAGTTGTGGTTGAAGGTGTTGTTGTTTCAACAGTTGAGCCGCTCGGACTATAATCCCAGTATCCGATACAAGGGGACAGTCTTTCAAAAGTACTGTCGGTTTTACCATAACCGTTACCTCTCTTGGCAGTGTAAACAAGGCTGCGGTTACCGTTTACAATTCTGCTTTCCTGTAACGGATACAAATCTTCGTCGTTTTTTATCCAATTTTGTGCCGTCGGGCTCAATTCACCGTTCACATTATCCTTGGTGTGCCATGAGTTATAGATTATATTATTCGTTGTACTGAATCTGAAAAAGCTTATATCTGTTGTTACATCTTTTGGCAACGCAGCTGTCCATGTGTTATATCCGCCTACCGAACCAAGATATTTCATAACGACAGTTTTCTGAGTTGTATCAGTATCTTTATACTGCATGGTAACTATACAGTCATCTGTTTTAATCCACGGAGTATTTTCGCCCTTATCACCTCTTGTTTTATCAATAAAGGTGATAGCCTCCATATCATTGTAGTTACTTTCGAGTTCAACATCAATTGTAACCGATGCGCCTGCATACTTATCATAAACAGACTGATCTTCATACGCACCCTCAAACCATGCTACCAATGTTACATCAAGAGGTTTCTGACCTAAAAGCGTGAACAAGCTTTCTCCTGAATAGAAATAGAAATCAGAAAATGTCTTGCATGATGAAAGCTTCGTAGCAGGAGAGCCGTCCATATTTGTTGAGCTTACTGCATTATAATTTTTAGCATGCTCGTCAATCAGAGCACTCGGATCAATTACAGTAGGAGTTTTACTGCTGTCGGTAATAAACGCAAGTCTCAACGGACAAGGATCATAGACCTTCTGATCGACAGGAACGCCTTCACCGTTACGAATAATCTCGGTTGAGCCGTCAAACTTACCGAGAACAGTTTTACCGTCTGCCGAAACAATTGTAATATTATAGCCTTTGACATAAACATTTGTCATATCTGAATCGGCATTAAGCTTAAAATCCTTATATACATATGTTTTATTCCTGTCGCCTGCCGTTCCTTCACGGAATTTCATGGCAGATGTTGAATCCTTAAAGTTGCCCTCTGACGGGAAGAACATATTCCTTCCGTCAACGCTTGAAGCCTCTTCAAGCTTAAAGTCTTTAACAACAAGGTGGTTTGAAAGATCTTCTTGACCGTCATTGACACGGAGAGCCGCACTTGACTCAAGCGAAAACACCTGAGAATTAATACTTGCCGTATCTTTTACGGTAAACCATGCCACCGTTGTCACAAGCACAAGAGTAAAAACAAGGAACAATGATACATATGAAATTGCGAGCTTTTTTCTGCCAAGAAGTCTGTTATCGGAAAGTGCAAAAATCGAGTTCTGCATTCTTTCTTTCAGTTTCATACTTCATTGCTCCTTTCCTGATTTTTATTTATTGTTGTACATCGCCCTTTGTGAGAACAAGGTTTGCTTTAAACTTTCCGTTTACAAGGGCAAGTCTTGCCTCTGCGTCTTCGCCGTCAACCCACATATTACAGGTTACCATTCCTGTATATATGCCGTTTTGAGTTGTGTCCTTTTCCAAAGTCATAATTTTTTTCTTTTCACCAAGCTCATATGTGTAATCTCCGTTGGGTGTAAAGCCGTTGCTGTTTGCAACAAAAACCTGACCGAGTGATGAACCGTCATCGGCGGAAACGAATTTTTTAACCCATTTACTACCGTCTTTTTCATAATAACCATGCGAATATGATTCGCCCTCACGCTTGTCTGTGCTTACAGAATACTTTGTTGTATCTGAATTTACATTAAGTAAAATGTTCGGGGCAGGAATCCACAAAAGCTTTGTTTCGTAAGTTTTATAATTTGCAACCGAAAACCTTACCGCACCGGTTACGCAGTCTCTTGAAATTCCCTTTGAGTCACCGCTTTCACCGAAATCACTCTTATTATCTGCATTTTCACCTTTCAGATTATTTGCATTCGGACTGATTTTAGATTTACTGTCCAAATAAATATCAAACTTGGATTTTGAACGAACATACAGGTCAAAAGAAAGGTAGTGAACCGAATAGTCGGCAAGATCCCAGTCGGCAACATCAAGAATAGGAGAAGCAACTCCTTTTTCCTGCTTGAGGGGCGGCTTATAAAATGTGTATCCATCGCTCGAAACCTCAGTCATCTTGATATCATCGATAAACGGATAATTTTTGCTGTTCAACTCAATCGTATTTTTGTACGCCGTCGGAGCCGAATCTTTGTGCTTAACAACAGCAATTTCAATACCGTCAGGTGCCTGACACTCAATGTTGATGCCGTCGGCTTCGGCTGACTGCTTATCCGTAAACCACGCCTGAATGCCGCAAAAGCCGGCAAGTGCAACAGTAAACAGAACTATTAAATTTTTAGCAATCATTCTGCCCGTTTTTCTGTTGGGCGCAGTAGAATTTTTCATTTTTGCCCCTTATTCTACACTATAGTAAACGGCAACAAATCCGTCAGCCTTCAATGTTTTGTTATGAACAACGGTTGTTTTTTTGCCTGTTGACTCACGAACAATGTTTTCAAAGTTTATTGCAAACGGTCTGTCAACTCCTGAGAATGTTATCACAAGCGGAAGCCTTCCGGCACTTTTAAGCTTTGAACACAAATCCGAAAAAGCAACTTCAAGGTCTGCCTGCTTTTTGTAGATGTTATAAACATCTGCACCGTTACGGGAATATCCTGCAAGCATAACACCCTTTTTGCTTCTGCAAATGCAAAGCGATCTTACTGACCTTTGAGCGTCCATAAGCTCGTCTGCAATTGAAAGCTTGCCGAATTTTGCAAGCTCTTCGGCATATTTAGAAACAACAGCAACACTGCCGAATCCATAGTCACGAACGAACAAATCGCCGACATCCTTAATTGACTTGACTTCTTCTTTTGCAAGGCTGACTTTTTCGCCTGCTTTCTTTTCGGCTTTGCGAATTTCAGCCTGAGCCTCTTTTTTAATCTCGGCAACCTTGGCTTTCATACGCTTTTCGCAAGCCTTTTCTGCCTGCTCAACCTTTTTGTCAACCGATTTGTATGCCTTTTTAAGCTCTGACGCATGAGCGGCATCGTTTGCGGCTGATGATTTAAGGTTAGCCTCCTTAATTTCAACAAGCTCATTTCTGTGAGCCTCTTCCTTATCGGCAAGTTCCTTAAGATGCTTTTGCTCTGTTTCATTTGCCCTTGCCGCAAAGTCTGCATTCAGCTTTGCTACATAAGTGTTATGTTCAGCCTCTGCATCGTTGAATTTATGGTTAAGCGATTCAACCTCTGCCGAATGAGCGTCGTTCATCTGCTGTTTTTCTTCAGCAAAATCGGCATTCATTTTGTTGACTGTTTCCTTATGCTGAATGCGTTCGGTTTGGAGAGTATCGGTAAGCTTCTCATTTTTGTCAGTCAAATCGGTAATCCTGCGGTTATCCTCTTCAATCTGCGCATGACATTTTTCAAGGTTTTCCGTAAGAGCCGTAATCTTTGCAAGCTGCTCGGCAACCTGAGTTTCAAGCTCTGCAATATGAGCCTTCTGCTCAGCGATAACAGTTTCCTGCTCTTTCACCTTTGTCTGCAAACGAGCATTCTCCTGCACAAGCACGAGAATTCTGTCATTTAATTCTACTATTTTTTTATTGAGTGTGTCAATAGTCTGATTGAGTTCATCAATCGTTTTATTCAACTCTTCAATAGTATCTTTTAACTGCTGATTTTCTTCCTCAAGCTCAGCAATTCTCTTTTCTGCCTCCATCAACTTGAGTTTTGTCTGCTGGAGCTCTTTCTTAACCTCTTCAAGTTGGTCTTCAAGAGCAGAAACCCTGCCCCTAAGAGTGAGAATCTGCTGTTCTTTCTGATCAATTATAACCTTTAAATTCTTGATTTCATTCGTGAGATCAAGAATTTTCTTTTCACGTTCACGGATTTCACGAAGGCGGATTTCCATCTCCTCTTTACGAACAGCATCAAGCTGTGCCTTCATAACCGCCTCGCGGGTCTTCTGCGGCTTTGACTCTTCCTCGGCAAGACGGGCGTTTTCTGCGTCGTACTGTTCCTTAAGGATTGAACGAAGTCCCGGGTTTGTAGCAATAGACATCATAAAATGCTGGAATCCCATCGCAAAGTAAACATCCTGCTGAACAGTATCTGTCATTTTGCCGTTGTATTCCTCGCTTACGACCTCAAAGCCTTTACGCTTGTAGCTGTCGAGAAAGTTCCACAGCTCAACCACTTTTTTAAAGTTGGGGTTCTTTTTGAGAAGGTTGGTCTGCGTGAGCGGAGGACGAACCTCAGGCTCTTTTGAGATTTCCTTAATCAACTGAGTGTTTAAAAACTCATTAAGGGTTGTTCTGATTCTTCTGATTCGGTCAAAGTCCGAAAGTTGAGAAACATCAAGAACATCAAGGTCATCTGCAAGAGTTTCGTGAGATTCATTTATATAGTTAAGATTAAAATCTACTTTTTTCTCATTAAAATCAATGTGGCGAACCATAGAAATTTTATTATAGCTGTCGTTCGGCACATCTTTCATTTTTGAATATTTATCGTCAACAAAATGAAGCGCTTTACGAATGAGCGTCATAAGCACACGGTTTTCATAAATAGCAAAGCTTTCCTCACGCTCAATTGTGAGGATTTTGTTAGGCGTTACCATATCACCCTCAACCTTGGCAATAAAGTTAGTGTGCTGCGAAAGGTGCTTAACCGACTCGGGGCCAATCTTTTTTGCAAGCTCAACTCTAACAACATTATCAACCTGCTTAATAAAACGGCGCTGTTCGTCTATTGCTTTCTGAATGTACGGAAGTGTTTCCTCAATGGCAACAACCCACTCCATATCAATTACCTTTTCGTTGGTCTTACCGTCGAGCTTATCCTCGCCCTTATCGCCGTCCTTAAGGCCTTCTGTTATGTAATTGTAAGTAAAATCATTTTTCAGAATGTCCTGCATATACATATATGCTCTGAAATATTTACCAAAATCAGCCATTGATTTTTCTCCAATCAGATAGTTTTACCGTTTATAAAAGGCGCAAAGTCCTTTCACCAAGCAAAGGGCGAACAGAGTTCGCCCTGAATTGCTAAAATTATACAAGCTTCTTGAGCATACGGAGATAATCCTTGCTCTCAGTCATATTTTCTTCGCCGAAAAGCTCGTCAATATACGCACAAAGGCCATCTATTTCATCACGAATGTATGAAAGATTGAGTGACTCAAATTTTCTAAATACCTTGCGGGCAAGAACATAGTCAAGACCGTCAAGCTCTGTACCGCCTGTTCCGACATAAGCAGGAACAAAGTCACGAAGCTGTTTTACAATACGGTTACCAAAAGCTATGCGGAAATGCTCAATAACATAATCATCCAGAAGGGCAATCTTTTTGAGGTTCTCTTCCGAAACAACAAATTGAACCTTAGCGGCATTGAGGATGTACTCAAAATGTTTGTATGAAATGTATACAGAATCTGTGAGAGGTGCGTCAAAAGCAACACCCTTTGTGTCGATGTTAATCGGCATAGCACGGTCATAAACCTTATCTGTGATAGCAAATGTCGAGTCATCGTTATTCGCAGTACCGATGTACCACATATTCGGCGGAATTTTGAGCTGACCGTTCACGATATGCTTCGGGTCAGACGGCCAAGAGTTCGGGATGATATCAACAACCCACTCATCTCTTGATGGCATTTCAAGAATTGAAAGCATCTCGGCAAAGTAATACTCAACTCGAGCGATATTCATCTCATCGAGGATTACCGCATAGATGTTTTCGTTATACGATGCCTCATACATTGCACGGAGAAGCTCGGTTTCGTTGAACTTCTTTGTAAATTCGTTGAAGTAACCGAAAAGCTCTGTTCTGTCGCGCCATGACGGCTGAACGGAAGCAACGATTGAAGGATTGTTTACAAACTTACCAAAGGCGTAAGCAAGTGAAGTTTTACCTGTACCTGAAATACCCTGAAGGATAATAAGTCTGGTAGACGCAAACGCAGCAACAAAAAGTCTGATAAGCTTAATATCGTAGTAAAGACCAAGCTGTGAACAAGCAAAGAGTCTGAAACGCTCACAGAACTCGGGAAGTGTGATATCGTTGTCATAAACCGGCGGAACATAATCTGCCCAAAGCTGGTCGATTTCCGTAAGCTTGTAGAAACGGCTTTCGCCTGTGTCCTCTTCTTCGCCGTTGTTGAGCGACTCGATTTCTTCGCCTGTAAGCTCTGAAATCTCGTTGGGGTTAAGACCAATCTGTGAAACCTTCATAGAGAGAATCTTATCCTTTTCAAGGTTGAGTCTCATAACCTCTTTGTTGAGTGCCTGAACCTCTTTAACAAGAGAATCTGTATCTTTTCTTCTTCTGTGCGAACGAATAAACTTTTTTACAGCGACGACAATAAGCCATACGCAAAGTGCAAGCACAGCAACCAGAAGCACAATGGCAATAATTGCAATTACCCATGCGAGGCCGCCAAGCTCCGTGGTATAGGCATTAATAATGTTTACATAAGCGGAAAAATCAAAGGCATTGCCTACTCCGCCAAATAACCCGGTGATTATTGACCATAATGAGCCAAAAAACTGACCGAGAAATTCAAAAAGAAATTTAAATACTGTATCCACGGTACTTCGTCTCCTTAAAAAAATCTACTCTCATCTTTTGTGTAAGAACACATTTCTAAATTCCTATCTGAAATCTGTCTTAAAGGACAGATTCTTCAAGGCGGGCGGCCAATGACCGCCCCTACAGTATGTAACTGTATTTCTTTCTCAGCTCTGAGGCTGAGAAAGAAATATACCGTTACGATAAACGCTATGAATGCGTTAGGGACAAATTTGTCATAACTTAATCGGAATTATCAGCGGAATTATTGCCGTCAGCAGGTGTTTGTACCTCAGGCACATTTTCCGCCTTGTCCTGATTTTCTCCGACGGAGGCAAGATATTCCTCAATAGCTCTCTTTTTCTGTTCTTCGGTAAGCTCGGCGGAATCAACCGCAAGCTTTGCCTCTTCGAGAGTTTTTTCCTTATTGTAGGCAAGCAGGTTGAGAACAACACGAACCGCTTCATAAACAAAGAAAATAATCATCGGAAGCAGAACGCAGAGGAAAAATCCAAGCTGAGTTCTGATAAAGCTTAAAAAGTTACCCACGCCGCCAATCCTCGTACCTGTGTATTTGGCAACAATAGTTGAAGAGGTTTGAAGATCCTTATCGGGCTCCGGGTTGGTTTTCCTGTTGTCACCCTGTGTTCTGTAGTAGGTAATGTTTTCATCCTTAACAACCTCTACAATTCGGTGAGTGTTAAGAACGGACTCACCGTTGACTGTGATTGGGAAGGTAACAATGTCACCTTTTTCATATTCATACGTGGGATCATTTGTAACCTCGCAGAGGATCATATCACCTGTGTTGATTGTGTCCTCCATTGAACTTGACAAAACGCTGAGGGGCGCAACACCGAAAACATTGGGAACCCCTGATGATTTGGAAGTTAGTGACAATGTAACGATTAAAACCGACACTGCCAGAATCAAAATCACAATAATGTCAATTATTATGTTTACTATTCTTTTTACAACTTTTTTCATAAGGGGTCTCCATTGCATTTAGATTTTTGCGATAAATTTACGAATTAGGGGTTTGCCTTGCTGAATGTAAGGCTGATATCGTTAAGTGTGATTGCACTTTCATCAAGACACTGTGGGTCAGTACCTTCGTACCAAACAACGAGTGTGTAGTTCTTGATATCCTGTGGGCTAAATGTTGTAAGAGCTTCACTCTTTGCTACTGTTGAAACATTTGTAGCACCTGAACGCTCACCAACAGTTGTTGAACCGCTCTTAAGCTGTAATGAATCGCCATCAGCAGTTTTACCATAAACGAATACCGGAGCACCACTCTCATTGAGAATAGCTACACGGATAAAGTCTTCATATTTTTCCTCACTGTGAGCAATATCAAGACGCCAGTTTACAGACAAATCTTCAGCAGATGTGTCAGCCTTGTAGTAGAGCTGGAAAGGCTTCTCAACAACAAAACCATTAGTTGTGTTAAGCTTTGCGATACTGTTTGCAGCTTCACCTTCTGCGTTGTATGAAGGAGCTAATGCTGTGAACCATGTCTTTAAATCTGTTGATGATGCAGGCTCAAGTGTTGCAGGGTTTTCATCGTTATAGTTAATCTGTGTTGCCCAGTCTGTGGAAGTTGCTGTACCGCCTGTACCCTTTCTGATAAGAAGGTTACTTGCCTGAATTGTCTGAACTTTCAAGTTGTTAGCTTTAGCAGTTGTTGATGTTGAGAACCAAGCAAATGTTGCTGTACCAAGTGCGAGCATTGCCACGAGGAGCATTGCTACGGAAGAGATTAATAATCTCTTTCTTGATGTTGTTTTCATAGAGAAATTCCTCCTAAATAAAATAATTTTTTGTCCCTAAAACACCATAGGGATTTTTTGCTATATCAGTGCCGAGGCACATAATACCAAATTGATGTAATACTGTACCGAAAATTATGGTTTTGCTGTGGATTCTTCATCGTCACGAACCGAGAACAGCATTCTCATTCTTACATGACCGTTACGGATATCGTCGATACATTCGGGATCGTTACCCTCAATCCAAATTACGATTGTGTATTTATCAATATCGCCAACCTTGAATTTTTCGGTTGATGTTTTATAAACTTCCTTATCGCTTACAAACTTTGTGCAATCGGTTTCGGCTTTGCTTCTGTCTTTGTACTGACCTTTGCCGTAAATTGAGCTCTTGCCGTTTTTGTAAATCATAACTCGGGTTGCTTCATCTGCCGACTTAGCCGCACCTGTGATTTCAAGCACTGCATCATAGTCAAGCTCGACCTCTCCGTTATTTTTACAATAGAAAGTATAAGCAACATAGTTTTTGCCGTTGTGCGCACCGTCCTTGCTTGTGTCAAGGTCAACAGGAAGCCATGAATATGTAATGTTTGTAACATCCTTAACCTGCTTCGCAGTAAGTGAAGCACACTGAGTTTTGAAGTCAGCGTCTTCGCTAAGCACGATACCTTTTTTTACGGCAGGAGAATCAATGCTGATAATCAAGTCGCCCCATTGCGTTACAAGCGTTGAAACAATGAACAGAATAAGAAGAATGATTATGCAGACCGAAAGGATAATGCTCAAAAGCCGTCTGCGCTTTTTGTATTTTACAATCTCGATTGAATCATTTTTTACATGAAAATGTTCAATCTCGGAATCTGCCATTTTCTTATCGTTTAAGCGACTTAACTCCTCGGGAGTAATCGGTTGTTCAATTTTTGGTTTCTTTTTTCCGAACAAGTTTTTCTCTCCCCTCAAAGTTGTATCCGTTTAACTGTCGGATTGTGCGTATTTCATTAACCCATAATTTTTCTCCTGTCTGAAATCTGCGTTGAATGACAGTTCCTCCAGGGCGGGCGGCCGATGACCGCGCCTACGGGATCTTGTTTAATTATGATATTGGTTTATTGTCCTTATCGCATCCGACAAAGCCAAGCTGTACAGAAAGCTGTGCGTCCTGAACATCGTCATCACACTCAGGGTCGTTACCCTCAATCCAAAGGCGAACTGTTACCTTAACCGGTTCGAGCTGATTAAGATGGAAAAGTCTTGTGTTGTTTGAGTAAACCATTGAACCTGACGGCAAATCAAAAGTTGTCTGTCCGTTTACGGGATTACTTCTGTTCGGCTCATAAATTGTTGTGCCGTTGCCTGTTCCCTCGGCTGTGAAATCAACTCTTGTACAATTTACTACATCAGCCTTTGCACCGGTTGACTCTGTCGATACCTTTGTACCGTCATCAGCACCTGCTTTTGTGCTTTCGGTTGTGAGGTGAACCCACATTTCCTCGGTTGCGATGAAGTAGCATTCAAACTCAAGGTAGCTGTGCTTGTTAGGCTCTCTGACTGTACCTCTCTGGTTGGTAAACTCTGTGCCCTCTCTTGTTGTAACAGGGTCAAGCACCGTGTCCTCAAGGCTTGAACCGTGCTTTTTAAGGTAATCGTCAATCATTTCATTTGTGATTACCTTGCCGTATTTTTCAAGGTCTTTTCCGTGGTTTTCCATACTTACTTTAAGCTGAGCGGCAAGGCTGATATTCAAATCAAGCTTATCAACACCTGCGAAAGTGTTTACCGAGAACCACGCAACCGTTGCTGTTGTCATTGAAAGAAGGGTTATGATTGCCACAAAAACAATCAGCCTTTTTCTCTTTTTAAATGGAACTTTGTCGCTGACCATCTTATCAATAATCCTGTTAAAAAGGCCCATAAAAACCCTCTCCTCATAAATATAATGCGCTAAAATGACGCACCGCTGTACAAAATATAATAATATTCTATACCTCAAACGCACATTTTGCAATGATTATTTGTCCTCTGTCATATTTTTTGGATAAATTCACAAGATTTTCACATTGCATTTGTGCATTCCTCTAAACTTTTCTTTTTCGATAATATTTTAGCGGACTTAATTTTCTTGTCTTTTATCTATATTCTAACCTTTAAAATGATATAAAAAAACAAAAAATCCCCTTTAATTAAGGAGATTTTAGGTTTACAATAATAACAAACGACATTTAATAGATTTTGAGACAAAAGTTACAACCGTGTAACTTGTTTTGTTATATTGCTGTTTTAAATTATTTAATTTTGTTTTCTCACTATTTTGTACTCATCATAAAGTTGAAAGTAATGACAGGTGTCGGTGTTCTGCGTAAGAAATCTTGCCATTTCATCTTCATCAAGGTTGATACTGCAATAATCGCCGAATTCGTCATCGCTCACAAAGTTGGCACAAAATTCGCATTGGTCAGCCATTATGTCCACCGTCCTTTTTAAGAAACTCATATTTGTCATAGCTGAACGGAACATAATTCTCGAGCTGATTGAAAACCTCTTCTTCGGTATCGGCAATCGTGTAGAGCCTGTTACAGGCATTGGTCATAAACTTTTCACTTACGGCATTGTCAAGCATTGCCAGCATTGAGTTATAGTAGCCTTTTACATTATATATAATGATAGGCTTTGTGTGTCTGTTAAGCTGCTTTAGTGTAAGAACCTCAAAAAATTCTTCAAAAGTACCCATACCGCCGGCACAGATTACAAAAGCGTCCGCTTTATCTTCCATAATACCTTTGCGTTCACGCATTGTATCTGTTACAATAAGTTCGGAGCATTTGTCGAAAACAACACCCACATCAATAAAAAAATCGGGTGTAACTCCGATTGTGTAACCGCCTGCGCTGTATGCACCTCGGGCAGATGCGCCCATAACGCCGTATTTTCCCGCACCGAAAACAAGGTTGTAGCCCTTTTCGGCAATCTTTTTGCCGAGATGCTCGGCAGATTCGAGATAGATTTTGTCAATTTGCTCACTTGATGAGCCAAAAACGCATATATTCATACCTATTTATCCTTTCGCATTTGCGTTGTATTTTTTCTGATTTTATTCAAAACAACCGTCGGTTATCTGAACTTAGTTTGAAGATTGCAACAGATTGCAATCTTCAGCAATTAGATTATACATCTCAAATACACGGCGGTCAAGCAGTCAGAACAACGGCAATGCACAATTTACACAGAATTTATTTTTTCAAAACATACAAAACATAAAACTTATATTAATCATTTTATTCAACGGAGATTACATTATGTCTGCTACTTCTTCAAAACTCAAAAATCCGAATGATTCAGTTATGAATCAGAGTGTAATCAAGCTTGCGTGGCCGATATTTTTACAGCTGTTGCTTGGCATCTCACTCGGCTATGTTGACACGATTATGCTCTCAAACTACAACGAAACCGCCGTTGGTGCTATCGGCAATGCAAACCAGATTCTCGGTTTTCTGACTCTTGCCTTTAACATTATATCAAGCGCAACGGGCATAATCGTCAGCCAGTACCTTGGGGCAGGTAAAAAAGAAAAGATGAATATGATTTACACGGTTGCGTTGTCATTCAACTTTGTGCTGAGTATTGTAATCAGCTTTGTTGTATTCATATTCAGCCGAAATCTGCTTGAAGCAATGCAGGTGCCTGCGGCAATGCTTGACGAATCGGATATGTATATGCAAATAGTCGGCGGTACAATCTTTACTCAGGCACTTATTAATGCCTTTAACTCAATTTTTGCAAGCAACGGCAAAACCGTTTTCGGTATGATTATCGGTCTTGGAATGAATATTATCAATATCTGCGGAAATGCTCTTTTGCTCTACGGACCGCTTCAGGTTCTCGGACTCGGTGCATCGGGTGCGGCTGTTTCCACATGCGGAAGCAGAGTTATTGCGGTAATTGCATCTGTTATATACTTCTACACGGTTATCAAAGGCAAGTTCAGCCTTAAATATCTTCGCCCGTTTCCGTATGATGTTCTCAAAAGCCTTCTTAAACTCGGCATTCCGACAGCAGGCGAGAACATTTCCTACGACTGTTCACAGCTGTTTTTACAGGCATTCATCAACACAATGGGTATCGTTGCAATCAACGCAAAAATCTACGCTAATATGCTTTCAATGTTCACATATATGATTGCTCTTGCCGCTGCAAATGCAACACAGATTATTGTCGGTCACAGCGTAGGCGCTCACGATTACGATTTTGCATACCGCAGAGTGCTGAAAACCTTGCGTTTCGGTATGATAATTTCAATCTCGGTTGCAATTGTAAACTGGTTGATTTCGCCGTTTACACTCGGACTTTTCACAGGCGATAAGGCTGTTATCGCACTCGGTTCATCGGTTATGTTCATTGCGATTATTCTTGAATTCGGCAGAACAACAAACCTTGTTATAATCAACAGTATGAAAGCCGCCGGCGATGTTAAATTCCCGACTGCACTCGCAATTTTTTCAATGTGGCTTTTGAGTGTCGGCCTCGGCTGGCTGCTCGGAATTTATTTCGGAATGGGACTTACCGGAATTTGGATTGCCATGGCTGCCGATGAAATTTTCAGAGGCGTCGTTGTGTTTATCCGCTGGATAAAGGGCGGTTGGAGAGGCAAAAGGGTTGTGCTTGAAGATAAGACAAGTCCAACCGAAACGGCAGAAGTTATGGCTTAATCCGACAAAAGGAATATGATACCATAAAATAAAGGAGATCAAAACTATGAATTTTGCGGAATACAATGTTAAGGACGCAAACCTTGAAGAAATTTTGCTTGCACTCAAGTCACTTGATACGGTTGAGGCTGTCGCACTCGGCGGTTCTCGTTCAACAGGTGCAAGTGATAAAAATTCGGACTACGATATTTATGTTTACTGTGCTGAAATTCCGACAGCCGAAACAAGAGAAAATCTCCTCGGAAAATACTGTTCGATTGCAGAATTTGGCAATCATTATTGGGAGAGCGAGGACAACACGGTTATGAATAACGGTATTCCCGTTGACATAATCTACCGTGAAGTTGACAGGTTCGGTCGGTATATTGATACGGTAATCAAGGGTGGCAAGGCTTTTAACGGCTATACAACCGCATTTTGGCACAATATCAAGAACAGCAAGGTTCTTTTTGACAAGACAGGCACTTTCACAAAATTCAGAGATACGGCGCAGATTGACTTTCCGGAAAATCTCCGCAGTGCGATTATCAAAAACAACCGCAACCTTTTGAACGGAAAGCTTCCGTCATATGACAGGCAGATAAAAAAGGCTCAGGAGCGTGGCGATATCGTCAGTGTCAATCACAGAATCACCGCTTTTCTCGAAAGCTATTTTGATGTTATCTTCGCACTCAACCGTCAGACACACCCCGGTGAAAAAAGACAGGTTCAGCTATGCAAAAAGTATTGCACCGTCTTGCCAAAGGATTTTGAAGAAAACATAAACGCTCTTATGAAGTCAATCTCAGACGGCGGTTCATACGAAATAGTCACAGCAATGGTCAATAACCTTGATGAAATTCTTAACGATGAATTCAAATAAAAAAAGCGGTGTCGGAAAGTTCCGTCACCGCTCAATATTTTCAGCAATATAAAATTCAAATGGAATATTGACATTGCTTTTTGCATAATATATAATAAGAACACAAGGAAAACCGTTAAAAGCGGTTAGTCCCAAGGTTTTAAAACGAATATAAAATAATCGTCCGATATTTGAGGCTGTCGGGCGATTATTTTTTTATGCTATTGATGACTTCTGCGAGTGCTATAAGTAAAATTATCAGCAAAACCGATTCAGTCATGCATATCACCCCCTTTCGGGAGTGCTAACCGCCTTAAACTTCCTTGTGTTCTTGTATTGCATTGTATCAATTTAAATTTACAATGTCAACCATATAAAAAAGCGGTGTCGGAAAGTTCCGTCACCGCTCAATATTTTCAGCCATATAAAATTCAAATGAAATATTGACATTGCTTTTTTCATAATATATAATAAGAATACAAGGAAAACCGTTAAAAGCGGTTAGCCAAAAAATTCAGATGAAAAATAACCACCTAAAGTTTCCTAGGCTGTTGGGCGGTTATTTTTTTATTGCAACAATTATTATTGTAACAAGTAAGGTAAAACAAATTATGTATTCCACCTTTGTCACCTCCTTGCACATATTAGCCAATGCTTTCATCGGTTTGCGTTCGGATGTGACTAACCGCCTTAAACTTCCTTGTATTCTCGTATCATATTGTATCAAGTTGAAATTGCGATGTCAACCATAGATAAATCCTACGCTTACTTCAGACTCCGCATCTATACATCTCGTCAAAAATTTCTTTTGCCGTAACCGCATTGTCGGTTATGGCATTTTTTAATTCGGTGATATTGTCAAACTTTTTTTCGGGACGAATGAAATCAAGCAGACGGACATCGGCCGTCTGACCGTATATTTCACCGCCGTGAAAGTCAGGCATCCATGTTTCGCTCAAAAGCTTTGTTCCTCCGACCGTCGGCTTTACACCGATATTAGTCACACCGCAATAGACCTTTCCGTTTTCAAGCGTAACGGCAGATGCATAAACACCGTATTTCGGCACGGCAAGATTTTCAGGAAGTTTCTGATTGATTGTCGGAGTACCGAGTTCTCTGCCAAGTCTTTTTCCGTGAGTGATCACGGCAGAAAAACCAAAATATGAACACAAAAGCTTGTTTGCACGGCGAATACTTCCCTCACTTATAAGCAGACGGATAAGTGTTGATGAAACAACATCGCCGCCGTCACGCTCAGGCTCAATCACATTAAGCTTTGTACCGTTCTCGTCACAAAGCTTTTTGAGCAACTCGGTATCGCCTTCTCCGTTTTTTCCGAAATGATAGTTAAAACCGCAGACAACAAATTTTGCGTTGAGGTCGCCGAAAATAATTTTCTCGACAAAGTCCTTTGCAGACATATTCATCAGCTTTTTAAAGTCAGGACTGAAGGTATGTTCAATACCCAGGCTTTCAAGTGTTTTCAGCTTATCTTCCGTTGTCATAAGCGCACCCTTAGAAGATTTTCCGAGAACCTCCTTCGGGCTTTGAGCAAATGTAAAGCACACGGGCAAAAGTCCGTTTTTCTTCTGCTCAACAGCCGAGAGAATAACCCTTCGGTGTCCCTTGTGAAGTCCGTCAAAAAATCCGAGAGCAACGGCAGTATTCAATTTTTCGTGTTCTGAAACAGTAAAATTCTGCATATATATTTCCTATGATTAAATTAAATTTTACCGCTTTTCAAAAGTGCGGCAGTCTTTAAAACGGCAATCTGTGTTTTAGAGTCAGGTATCATATTGTTAAGCACCATTTCAACGGCTTTGTTGAGGGGGATTTTTTCAACATTCAAAAACTCACCCTCGTCAAGCTTTTGCTCGCCCTGTGACTTTACCCGACAGGCATAAAGATGGATAATTTCCGAGGTGTATCCGGGAGACGGATAGACCTGACCGAGAGAAATGTAGGAGTAACCCTCAAGTCCCGTTTCTTCAAGAAGCTCACGCTTTCCGTTTTCAAGCGGAGTGGAACCCTTTTCAAGCTTGCCGGCAGGAAGCTCAAGCACAACCTCCTTGTACGGATAGCGAAACTGCTTTACAAAAGAAAGATTATTGTCCTCATCAAGAGCGGCAACGCATACTCCGCCCGGATGATTGACAACCTCTCTCTTTGACCTTTTACCGTCAGGAAGCTCCACTTCGTCAAGGACTATATGCAGAACTCTGCCGTCAAAAATTTTCTTGCTGTCAAGAGTTTTTTCAAAAAGCTCCATAATTATGCCTCCGTTTTAAAGATTGAATTATCGAAAGGAAAGGATTTTGTTATGCCCGATTATAATGTTTTTCCCGATTACAAAACACGCAAAGAAATCATAAACGAGCTCTGCGACAGGTACAAGTTCATCAAGCATTGCTTTGCCGGAAAAAGCGTGTGCGGAAGAGGTATTGATGTTCTGCACATCGGCAACACCAAGAATCGTGTACTCTACTGCGGTGGTTTTCACGGCTCGGAGTACCTCACAATACTTGCCCTGTTGAAATTTTTTGAAGAATGTTGTGAGGCAATGGAAAGCGACAAAACTGTCGGCGGATGCAAAATCGGGAATTTTTTAAGCATTCGAGGTCTTACGATTGTGCCTTGCGTAAATCCCGACGGCACGGAAATTGCCTTGCACGGCAGTGACGCTGCATTCAAATACAAACCGCTTGTCGAAAAGGTCTGCACCGATACATATAAATGGCAGGCAAACGCCCGTGGAGTTGACATCAACCACAATTTCAATGCGGGTTGGTGCAGGCTTAAACAGCTTGAATTAAAGAACAATATCAAGTGTCCGGCGCCGACAAGATTCGGCGGCAATCATCCCGAAAGCGAACCCGAAACAAAGGCACTTACAACACTTTGCCGTAATATTGACTTTGAACGGGCAATCGCTCTGCACAGTCAGGGACGGGAAATTTACTGCTCATTCGGCAGACACACACCTGTTCTGAGCTTTCGGCTTGCGTCAATTTTCTCACAGGCAAGCGGCTACAACATAGCCTTTCCCGAGGAGATTGCCACAGGCGGCGGCTTTAAGGATTGGTTCATCGAAAAATTCCGCCGACCTGCCCTCACCATAGAAATGGGGCTCGGAAAAAATCCCCTCCCCCTCTCCGACTTTGAAGAAGAATACAAAATCCTGCAAAACATTCTCTGTCTCGGAGCGGTGGTTTAAAAATTTAATTTCATTGTATTTACAGCACTGAACACATATTGTTTGGTGCTGTTTTTAATTAAAAGGGCGCGTTAAGGGCGCGTTAAACACACATTTGGGCGCGTTAAAATTATTCCTAACATTTTCTTATAAAATTCAAGGGCAACCTCGGTTGCCCTTGTTTATTTTGTTATTTTTAATAACTTTGATTAATTTTTATCGTCCTCATCATCAAAGAAAGAGATTGAGTTTACGATATTGTCAACAGCCTCGTCTGAAATTACATTCGGCTCGTCAAGATATTTTGATCTTTTTTCAATGCTGTCAATAGCCATTTGCATCTGCTCCTGGGGAGTTGACGGTTTTTTCGGAGCGTCGTAAATCTCGTTATCCTCCGGATTTGAGATGTTCACATACTCCTCTTTTTTAGGCTCTTCTTTAACCTCGGGTTCTTCCTCAGGCTCAACGATTGCAGGCTCATTGCCGTCATCGGGAACTTCAACTTCCTCTGTCACATCTTCCGCAGATTCCTCTTTTACGGGTTCTTCCGCTTTTTCGGCAGATTCGTCATTTTTTTTTGACTTGTCAACGCCAAAGTTCGGAGCATCGTAATTTTCGTCAATCTCCTCTGCGGCAGCCATAATTACCTCACCGGGAGCGTCAATCTGCTTTTCTCTTCTCGCCTCGGCAACAGCCTTGAGTTCATCAAGGTGATTTACAGGCTTTTCAACCTTTTCGCTGTCCTCATCAAAATAGATATCATACCATACGAGGAACACATAAATTGTCCAAACTCGTCTGCTGTTATCTTCTTTTCCGCTGAAATGACTGTCGAGCCATGAAACAAGGACATCTGTATTGAAGAATTTTTCGGCAGTTTTGCCCTTGAACTTTGTCTTTACAACATTATAATACTTCTCGTCACGGAGCCATACTCTTGTCGGTACAGGGAAACCGAGTTTCTCTTTTTCGGCAGTAGCCTCAGGCATATGGCGAACGGCAGCCTTACGCATTGCATACTTTGTGTTGTGCTTGTTGCAGCGCAGTTTTGTCGGGAGCGATGACGCAACCTTGAAAACCTCCTTATCGAGGAAAGGAACACGAAGTTCAAGCGAGTTAGCCATACTCATTCGGTCGGCTTTAAGAAGGATGTCACCGACCATCCACATATTGATGTCGAGATACTGCATTTTTGTAACATCGTCATACTTACGGCAACGATAATAATATTTTCTTGTAAGATCCTGTGGGCGTGTTGCAATTGACGGATCTTTCAAAAGCTCCTGCTTCTGCTTGTAGTCATACATAAATGCGTTACCGATATAACGCTCCTCAAGCTTGTCACAGGCACGGATGAGATAATCTCTGCCCTTGATGTCGGGGAGCTTTCTGCAGATTGCTCTTATTGCCTTTCTGATGCAATGCGGGACAATTGTCTGATAAATTTTGAACACTCTCGGATCGTTGTAGCAAGTGTAACCGCCGAACAATTCGTCTGCACCCTCACCCGAAAGGACAACCTTTACATAATGGCTTGCAAGACGGGATACAAAGTAAAGTGCGATACATGACGGATCTGCAAGCGGCTGATCCATATGGTACTGAACAGTCGGAACAGCGTCCCAAAATTCTTCACTTGAGATAAGGTGAGTGTGGTGTTCAACACCGATTTTTTCGCTGAGATTTTTTGCCCAGCTGATTTCGTTATATTTTTCGCCAAAGTCAAAGCCGACTGTAAATGTTTTCTGGTCGGCAAAATATGTTGAAACATAGCTTGAATCAACACCGCTTGAAAGGAAACAACCAACTTCAACATCGGCAATTTTATGAGCGTTTACGGAATTTTCAAAAACCTTTTCAATTCTGTCAACAGCCTCTTCCTCTGTCATTTCTTCGTCAGGATTGAAACGAGCCTCAAAGTAACGGGTAGTTTCAACCTCGCCGTCCTTGTACCAAAGGTAGTGACCGGGCATAAGGCAGTAAACACCCTCAAAGAAAGTTTCGGGCGGAACTGCATACTGGAATGAAAGGTAGGAATCAAGTGCCTTTCTGTTGAATTTCTTTTCAAACTTAGGATATTCAAGAATACTCTTGATTTCACTTGCATAGACAAAGTCATTGCCTATCTGAGTGTAGTGCATCGGCTTAATGCCGAAAAAGTCACGGGCAATAAAAAGTGAATTATCCTTTGTGTTGTAGATAGCAAAGCCGAACATACCACGGAGTTTTGGGAGCATATCTTCTTTCCACTCTTCAAAGCCGTGAACAAGCACTTCACTGTCTGTATCTGTATAGAACTTATGACCTTTTGCGATAAGTTCTTTTCTCAAATCCTTGTAGTTATAAATTTCACCGTTGAATGTGAGAACAAGGCTTTTATCCTCATTGTATATAGGCTGATGACCTGCACCGAGGTCAATAATGGAAAGTCTGCGAAATCCCATGGAAATATTGTCGTCCGTAAAAAATCCGTCCGAGTCGGGACCACGGTGAGTGATAACCTCTGTCATATTTCTGATGACATCGGCTCTGTTTTCAACCTGTCCCATAAAGCCGGCTATGCCGCACATATCACAATTCCCCTTTCAAGGTAATTTTCAAAATTAACCGCATTAGACTAATGCCCTATTTTAAACATTTTATCACAATTTATTCCCAAATTCAACTGTTTGCAGGCATAAGTTTCAAATCAAAGCAACGCCCCTCAGCCTTTTTTATTCTTTAAGTATTCATCAAGCAAATCCGCTGCATATCTGCACAATTCAGGACACGGACGCGCGGCATAATATTTTTCTGTTCTCTCAGACGGAGTCGGGGTATCCTTTGCCTTTGCTCTCATACCGAGAAGGTCACGGCAGATGATTGAACCGTTGTCCTCTTTGAACCTTTCGGCAAGCTGCTGAACCTCGGTGTAGACACGCTTTTTGTCGGCATTATCCTTGCTGTCACTGTAACCCCTTGCAAGACCTAAAGCCATATACATTCCCGTAACAGTACCGCAGACCTCACGCATTCTGCCTATTCCGCCGCCGAACGGCGATGCAAGCATAAGAGCAGTCTGTTCATCAAAGCCCAAATCGTCACAAAACGCAAGCAATACAGCCTGAGCGCAGTTGTAGCCCTGCTTAAAATTATTCTTAGCAATTTCACCTTTTGTCATACCAATTTCTCCTTTTATAGGGTTATTTCATATAAGCAAAGTATAACACCGAAAACCGCATACTGCAACGATTTTTTGCTTGTGAAAGAGATTGCCATATGTTATAATTTAGGGAGTTATGGTGATAAATAAATCAATATTGCTTAACCGTAGCGGCGGTCAGTGACCGCCATTCGCTTTGGTTGCAAAACCAAAACGAACAAATATACATCTGCAATAAGCGTTTTAATCAAATACGGTTGCTTTATTCGGCAGAATTGGTATAATAATTTACAGAACATAACTCATTAAAATTCAGACATTAAAGAAAAAGGTGATTAGCATTGTCTTTTCCACAGGATAAAGTAAGAAATTTCAGCATTATTGCTCACATTGACCACGGCAAGAGTACGCTTGCGGACAGAATTCTTGAGCAGACCAACTCCGTTTCCGAAAGGGATATGGAGGCACAGCTGCTTGACGATATGGATCTTGAGCGTGAGCGTGGCATTACAATCAAGGCGAGGGCGGTTAGCGTTATCTACAAAGCCGATGACGGGGAAGAATATCTTTTTAACCTCATCGACACCCCCGGTCATGTTGACTTTAACTACGAGGTTTCCCGTTCACTGGCGGCTTGTGAGGGCGCTATTCTTGTTGTTGACGCATCACAGGGCATTGAGGCGCAGACTCTTGCAAACACATATCTTGCCGTTGACAGCGGACTTGAAATTGTTCCCGTTGTCAACAAAATTGATTTGCCGAGTGCCGACCCCGACAGGGTTATTCAGGAAATCGAAGATGTAATCGGTATTCCTGCCAAGGATGCTCCGAAAATTTCCGCAAAGGCAGGAATCAACATTCACGCAGTTCTTGAAAAGGTTGTTCACGATATTCCTGCTCCGACAGGCGACATCAACGCACCTCTGCGTGCATTGATTTTTGACAGCTACTACGACAGCTACAAGGGCGTAATTATATATGTAAGGCTCAAAGAGGGACAGATTCACCCGGGCGATGAATTCAAACTTATGGCAACGGGCAGTGTGTTCAATGTTGTTGAGTGCGGACTTATGCACGCAACCGCCCCCGAAAAGACAGACGGTCTTTATGCAGGCGAGGTTGGCTACATCACGGGTTCAATAAAGACTCTCGCAGACGCAAAGGTTGGCGACACGGTTACACTCACATCAAATCCCGCAGAAGAACCGCTCCCCGGCTACCGTGAGGCACAGCCTATGGTTTTCTGCGGTATCTATCCTGTTGACGGCGCAAGATACGGCGACCTTAAAGATGCGCTTGAAAAGCTCCAGCTTAACGATGCGGCTCTTTCGTTTGATCCCGAAACATCGGTTGCCCTCGGATTCGGTTTCCGTTGCGGATTTTTGGGACTGCTCCACATGGAAATTATTCAGGAGCGACTTGAAAGAGAATATCAGCTTGACCTCATCACAACCGCACCGAGTGTAATTTACAGAATCACACGCACGGACGGCACGGTTGAGATGATTGACAACCCGACAAACTACCCCGATCCGTCACTTATTCAGATGGCGGAAGAGCCTGTAACAGACGCTCACATCTATGCACCTAAGGAATATGTCGGCAATATTATGGAACTTTGTCAGGACAGACGAGGAACTTTTGTCGATATGCAGTATATTGATGCCGACCGTGTTGATTTACACTATGTACTTCCGCTTGCCGAGATAATCTACGACTTTTTCGACACGCTCAAATCACGCACAAGAGGTTATGCATCATTCGACTATGAGCTTAAAGAATATGTTCAGAGCAACCTTGTTAAGCTCGATATTATGCTTAACGGCGAAGTTGTCGATGCACTTTCGTTCATCATTCACGCCGACAAGGCATATTCAAGGGCAAGAAAGATGGCTGAAAAGCTAAAGGAAAAGATTCCGAGACAGCTCTTTGAAATTCCGATTCAGGCTTGCATCGGCGGTAAAATTATAGCCAGAGAAACCGTAAAGGCTATGCGTAAGGATGTACTTGCCAAGTGCTACGGCGGTGATATTTCCCGTAAGAAAAAACTCCTTGAAAAGCAAAAAGAAGGTAAAAAGCGTATGCGCCAGCTCGGTTCTGTTGAAGTTCCGCAGGAGGCATTTATGGCGGTTCTCAAGCTTGATACGGATTAACGGTGAAGATATGAAAGAACTTGCTATGTTTTACAACTTTTCGGACGAAAGACTTCGCAAGGCAAAGTTTGCACTTATGCCGTTGAAAATTCAGGTTAAAAAGGTTGAAAAAGAAGATTTCAATCAGCCTATCGGCTTCCTTGCAGGCATCAAGGGCGTTGAGCCTGCGGCAGAAAAGTTTGACGGTGACGGCTTTGACGAAGAAATGATTGTCATGCACAATTTCACGAATAAAACGATTGACTCGCTCATCAAGGCACTGAACAAGTGCGGTGTCGGACGAGTTCCGCTCAAAGCGGTTATTACTCCCACAAGCAAAGACTGGGACAGCCTGACGCTTATCAAAGCACTTAAAGCCGACCACGAGGAAATGCTTAAAAAATTGAAAACGAAAAGTTGAAAATGGAAAATGAAAGTCGGGAAGACAGTTTGCAAAATGCAAAACAATGTCTTCCCGACTGTTTTTATTTATATGAAATTACCGCCGCATTATTACAATCAATTTTTAAGAATTTTCTCAATCAATTGTGCAACACCATCGTTATTATTTGACGGAATTACGATATCGGCACGGTCAAGGCACTTTTGACTTGCGTTTTCAACAGCCGCACCAAGTCCCGACTCGGCAATCATATCGGCATCATTATCGGCATTTCCGCAGGCGCAGACATTTTCCATGCCGATATTCAAAAAGTCACACAAACGCAGGAGTGCCTTCGCCTTTGATGCGTCTGCCGACATAATCTCAACAAAATGGTTGGTTGAAGTCGTAATTTCAACGCTGTTGCAAGCCTTTTCGATACTGCTCCACAGCCTGTTGCGAAGCTTTTCGTCCGTACTTATAATGCTGATGAGGTCAAGCTCATTTCTATGCTTGCTCAAAAAGCTTCTCATATCGACAATCTTGCCGTGGCATGAACGGGTGTATTCAAAATATTCAGGCTCACAGCCGTAGTCAAGCGGTCTATGCACATATCTGACATCGGCATATGTAAATCCGTCAATAAATCCCTCAAGAATAACATCGTCATTACGCACAGCACCGAGAATTTTCAACACATCATCTGGTAAAATCAGCGAACGGTGAACCGTTTTACCGCACTTGCTTATTACAGCGCCGTTCGAGGTAATCGCATAGTCCAGACCGACAATGTTCATCACGCTGTCGGGCATCATAACGAACGGTCTTCCGCTTGCCGCAACAACGGTTATTCCGCTTTTGATTGCAGATTCAATGGCAGTTTGCGTTCGTTTGCTCAAGGTGTCGCTGTCGGCAAGAGTTGTGCCGTCAAGGTCAAGTGCAATCAGCTTAATATCTTTCATCTTATCCATACAAATCCCTCTGTCAGATTTTTTTCGGGCAAAATCCGTTCATACAGCATTCTTCACATTTTGCCTTTCTTGCGGTGCAGACTGCTCTGCCGTGCAGAACAAGTCGGTGACAAAAGTCGTTGCTTTCATCGGGCGGCAAAAGCTCACGCAATGCAAATTCAATCTTTTTCTGATCTTTTAAATCGTGAAGTCCGAGCCTTTTTGTAATGCGTATGCAATGTGTATCAACCACAACCGCAGGCTGACCGAAAATGTCACCGCACACAAGATTTGCGGTTTTTCTGCCGATACCGGGGAGCTTTGTCAAATCGTCAATATTATCGGGAACAACACCGCCAAAATCGTCACAAAGCATTCTTGCCATTTCGACAATATCCTTTGATTTGGTCTTATAAAGTCCGCAGCTTTTTATATACTCAGCAACTTCTTCGGGAGTTGAGTCGGCAAAATCCTGAGCCGTTTTGAATCTTTCAAACAACGCAGGAGTCACCATATTAACCCTTGCGTCTGTACATTGAGCGGCAAGCCTTGTTGCAATGAGCAGCTGCAACGGATCTGTGTAAACAAGCGAACATATTGCATCGGGATATTCTTTTTTCAAAGCCTGAACAGCGTTCACGGCAATTTCTTTTTTGGTCATAAACTCACCCCGTAATTTAAAAAATGCGATTAAATACTGTTTTCTTCAGTATAACACAAAAATTCTGCTATTGCAATCAGGATAAAAAATTGGTACAATAGCAGTATAAAAGTTGAAATTTTATTGAGGAGGACAAAAAATGTACAATAATTACATTTTTGACTTATACGGCACTCTTATCGACATCAACACAGATGAATGGAACGATGATTTGTGGAAGAAAATTGCCATTCTCTATGCCTACAAGGGTGCGCACTACACCTATGATGAACTTAACGAGGAGTACGACAGACTTGTTCAGGCTGAAAAAAAGGCTGTTCTCAAAAAATCTCCCGATACAAAAGTTGTTGACATCAAAATTGAAAAGGTTTTCCGCAAGCTTTTTACACAAAAGGGAGTTAAGGTTACAAAAGCCGAGATGCTTTTCATTGCCGAGGCATTCCGTTGCTACTCAACAAAGTACATCAAGCTTTATGACGGTGTACTTGATCTTTTAGACACTCTCAAGGCAAAAGGCAAAAAGATTTATCTTCTTTCAAACGCACAGCGTTCATTCACAGAAAATGAGCTGAATATGTTTGATCTGACAAAATATTTTGACGGCATTTGCATCAGCTCTGACGAAGAATGTTCAAAGCCCGACGAAAAATATTTCAAAACACTTTTTGACCGTTACGGACTTGAAAAGAGCGAGTCAATTATGATTGGCAACGACTATATCAGCGATATCGGCGGTGCGGCTGATTTCGGCATTGACAGCCTGTACATTCACCAGAGCATTTCCCCAGAGATTGACGGCGAACTCCGCAGTACATATAAGGTTATGGACGGCGATGTGTTCAAAATCAAGAAACTTATTGTAAAGTAATAAAAGAATTCAACTGTACCTGATTTTACGGGTGCAGTTTTTAGCATAAATAGTGTATATTTTATCTGTAGTTATGCACACTATAACAAAGGAAGTGTGCAGATGAAACGCAAAGTACCCGATTACAAAAAGATTTTAACACCAAGTGATTTAGAGCTTAACACCTGTTCAAATCAGGATTGCACAGGACTAATCCCAACAGCTGTACAAAACGAAGAACAGGCTGATTCATACGAAGAACTCTACCCATATATAACCGTTGTGTCGCCGACTTTACAAGATAATCCGAATAAAATTAATGCCGATACCAAAAAAAGAAACCGATTATAAAATACAAAAAGCAGAGTATATTGACCTACAATCCCATAAATCGGAATTAACGAAAAACGGGAATTAAGTTAAATATACTCTGCTTTAATTTCACGAAAAAGTTACTAAATGAAATTTTCTGAACAAGCTAACCATAAAATGTAATCAATTTCAGCAGGACGTTTTCCGATAAGCTTAGCTGTTTCCGAAATGATGTCAAATACCTCGTAATCGGGAACTTCTTTTCTTTCAGAAAATCCCAATCCGTTACAACCCAAAACATTCTTCATGTAGGCATTGGGATTTGCTATATCATAGCCTACATTTCTGAGGTATTCGGCAACAAGCGAAACTGCCATTTGAGTCATCTTATCTTCACTTTTACCGTCAGCAAGATTACTAACAAGGCTTTTGAGGGAAGTATCCTTTTCAACAAATGTATTGTAGTAATTATCAATACTGCCGTACTCTTTTTCAAACTTAAGTAATTTCGGTATATTGTCAAACACCAAAGCCTTCATCTGAGTTCCGATTGTTACAGTACCAAGAGTAAATTTCTCAAGCTCTAACACCAAATCGGCAGGATTACAGCTAAGAATATAGTCAGGATTGTAGCCGTGGAAAATTTTATCAACTGCTGCTATTTCGCCTGTATCAATATCAAAATATTCCTTAAATTTACTCCACTTACCGCCGTTGCTGAGCATTGAGTAAACCATAGCCTTTATGTGTTCCTCGGTTGTATAATGTTTGCCGTTTTCTCTGTTATCAATCTGATGTTTGATATATGTATTTTCCCAAAACATTATTTTGCAGTCATCACCGTACTTTTCTTTCATAGCCGTACGAGTAAGGCTGTCAATTGCATTTATGGCAAAACTCATAACATTTTTTGAATCGAATTTCATAACTCTCACCTTTATTTCTTTACATACTCCCATTCGTTATATAAATATGATGAATATGGATTATAACTAAAATAGTTCGTATTAAACTCCTTTGCTGCTTGTTCCGGATCACTGAAACTGTTTATATCAATTGAGTGCCAATTAGCATCTGGTGTCTCCCATTTATAATTATAATTCATTTTCCATCCTGTTGGGTCTTCAAAATAAACATATTGCCAATTATTGTAATTTCCCAGCCTTCCCATACGAGTTACACTTTTAGGAATATTGATACTTGTTAAGTTATTACAATCATGGAACGCATTAGCTCCAATGTCTTCAACGCCATCAGGCAAAACCATACTGTCTATTTTTTTACATCTGGTAAAAGCACTATCACCAATACTTTTCAGTGATTTCGATAAACTGAAAGTTTTTAGATTTTCACAGCCAGTAAATGCATACTTACCTATGCTGACTATGCCGTCTCCCATATTAAGATAAGTTAAATCAGTTCCACAAAAAGCAGAATTTCCTATTTGGGTTACGGTATTTGGAATTGTGACATTCTTTAAATATTTACAATTGTAAAATGCCTTTTCTGCTATAACAGTTACCTTTCTGCCGTTGTATGTACTTGGAATGACAACTTTTTCAATACTGTTTTGATAGTCAGATTTAACGGATACACTTAAAGTTCCGTCATCAAGAATAGTAAATGTCAACATAGATGTATAGTCGGTTACATCTCCGCCAATACTTCCTAAATTATCACTTGTACCGTCAGTGTAGGTGATAACAAGTTCACCGTTGACAAGTTCCGTTTTTGCAATACCTCTGCCGTCTTTTCCGTCTTTACCGTCTGCACCCGTATCACCTTTTTCACCTTTTTCGCCCTTGTCGCCTTTTTCACCTTTGATATTGCCAAGGTTGCATACTGTGTTATCGGTCAAAAGAATACTGAGATTTCCGTCTGACGAAAGGGTAACTGTTTTAATCCCGATACCGTCCTTGCCGTCTGTTCCGTTATTTCCGTTAGAACCTACAACTACACCGAGATTTTCTTTGTTGCCGTTTGTGTATGTAAGTATCAGCTCTCCGTTTGAGTTAATTTCTGACTTTGTTATGCCAATTCCGTCTGCGCCCTTAATATTGCCAAGATTAAGTACAGTTCCGTTTGAAAGTTCAACACTTAATGCACCCTCCGAAGATACAGTTACATTTACAATACCTGTACCGTCTTTGCCGTCAATACCGTTTTTACCGTCAGTGCCGTCTTTTCCTGCAACTTTTCCAAGATTGGTAGATTGACCGTTTGTATATGTCAGTACAAGTTCGCCGTCTGAATTAACCTCCGACTTTGTAATGCCAATGCCGTCTGCACCTTTGATATTGCCTAATTCAAGATTTGTACCGTTTGTTAGTTCAACAGTGAGCACCCCCGCATCGGATACAGAAACATTTGATATGCCTACACCGTCTTTACCGTCAGTACCGTTTGCACCGTCTTTACCGTCAACACCGTTTTTGCCGTTAGTACCGTCTTTGCCGTCCTGACCGTCCTTGCCGACAATACAGCCGAGATTGATATTTGATAAATCGGAGAAAGTAAGTTCCAGTTCGCCGTTTGAATTTATGACTACATTAGAAATGCCGATGCCGTCTTTACCGTCCTGACCGTCGGCACCATTGGCACCGTCCTTGCCATCTTTACCGTTTATACCGTCAGCACCGTTTTTACCGTCTTTACCGATTACAACACCGAGATTTATAGATGTCCCGTCTGAATAAGTTACTACTAATTCTCCATCGGCATTGATTTCAGATTTTGCAACACCAATACCGTCCTTTCCGTTAGTACCGTCTTTGCCATTCTTACCGTCAGTTCCGTTTGTACCGTCTTTACCGTTCTTACCGTCAGCACCTACTACTGTACCGAGATTCGTAGATGTTTCGTCTGAATACTGAATAACAAGTTCCCCAACGGAATTTATTGTTGTTTTGGTAATTCCGATACCGTCCTTACCGTCAGAACCATTAGTACCGTCTTTACCGTTGGTACCATCGGCACCTTTAATATTTCCGAGGTTTAATTTTGCACCGCTTGTCAGCGTGATTTCGAGTTCGTTATCCGAGTTAATTATTATATTCTGAATACCGACTCCGTCCTGACCGTCAGCACCGTTAATGCCGTCTTTGCCGTTCTTACCGTCAGCTCCGTTTTTACCGTCTTTACCGTTTGCACCCACTACAACACCGAGATTGGAAACAGTGTTATCAGAATAGGTCAAAACAAGTTCACCCTTTAAGTTAATTTCGGATTTAATAACACTGATACCGTCAATACCGTTAGCACCGTCTTTACCGTCAGTACCGTTGATTCCGTTCTTGCCGTCAAGTCCGTTTGCTCCTATTACATTTCCAAGATTTGAACGCTGACCGTTAGAGTAGAAAAGCACGAGTTCGCCGTTTGAATTGATTTCTGCATTAGATACACTAATACCGTCCTTGCCGTTTGTACCGTTAGAACCGTCTTTGCCGTTTGCACCTACCACAATACCGAGGTTAGCAACTGCATTGTCAGAGAAAGTTAAAACTAATTCGCCCTTAGAGTTAATTTCTGACTTTACAATACTGATACCGTCAATACCATTAGCACCGTCTTTACCGTCAACACCGTTTGTACCGTCTTTTCCGTTCTTACCGTCAAGACCGTTAGTGCCGTCTTTGCCGTTTGCACCGACAACCACACCAAGATTAGAACTCTGTTCGTTTGAATATGTTAAAACCAATTCACCGTCAGAATTTATTTCAGAGTTTGTTACGCTGATTCCGTCAGCTCCGTTCATTCCGACAACCTTGTCAAGATTAACGGTTTTTCCGTCTGAAAAGTTAAGAACAAGCTGACCGTCAGAATTGATACTTGCATTAGAAATTCCTATACCGTCATTACCGTTTGCACCGTCTTTACCATTAGTTCCGTCAGTACCGTTTTTGCCGTCAATGCCATTCTTACCATTTGCACCGTTGGTTCCGTTTTTACCGTTAATGCCGTTTGCACCGTTGACACCGTTTGAGCCATTTTTGCCGTCAGAACCGTTTTTACCGTCAGAGCCTACCGCTTTGCCGAGGTTTAAAACAGAATTGTCGGACAGAGTTATAAGTAATTCGCCGTTTGATGAGAAAGAAGCTGTCTTGATGCTTGCATCATCCTGTTTTGATGCAGTCTCAAGTGCAGATGCCCATTCTTTTTCAGTACCCGAATAGCCGTTATCCACCGCAATATCATAGGCAGATTTGCCTGAAAGAGAATCAAGCCATTCCTGCACAGTGCCTTCGTAGCCGTATTTCACAGCAAGCTCGTAAGCAGAAAGTCCGTTTTCAACTTTTTGATTTCCTTTATAAATGGTTACTCCAATCATACCGAGCAGCAGTAACAAGATTAGACATACACATAAAATCTTGTAAAATTTACCGTCTTTTTTCTCTGATTTTTGAGTATTAACAGTATTTTGCTCCATAGTTCTACCCCCAATTAAAATACAATAATGTTTTTACTTCATTTTACAACGGCATTCTCGTTTTGTCAACTAATTTTTAGTATTATTAACCATTATTGCGTATCTTCCATTAAAATAATTATGGGTGATTACTATGAAATTCAGCGAAAAATTACGCTTGCTTATAGATGAGTTTGAGATTACACAAAAGCAATTTGCAAATGACCTTAATATTGCCCCGTCAACAATAGGTGGATATGTACAAGGTGTAAGCGAGCCTGATTTTGAAACCTTAAAAAGAATAGCCTTATATTTTAATGTGTCGGCAGACTATCTTTTGGGCATACAGGAAAACAAAACAAATAGTCTTGCGGAAGTAGAGTTACTTCGTGTATTCCGCTCAATGACAAATGAACAGCAACAATTGTTCATTGAACAAGGCAAAGTATTTACTAAAGCAAATAATAAACTAAAGGCAAGAAAAATGACAAAATCATCTTAATTGATTTTCGCAAATAAATTAAATATTCCGATAAAATAAAAACAGCGGAAGCAATGTGTTTGTGCATTACTTCCGCCGATTTTATATTTTCAAGTTTAATCTAAACAGATTATTTTGTATAGCCGTGTTCTTTACACATCATATCGTAATAACCGACTACGAAAAAGTCTGTATGCTCATTTTTAACATACGGACCATAGGTAATGTACGGGTACCTTGGAGAAATATTATAGTTACCGTAAGCATACCAACGCATTGTATCATCAAAATACTGTATACCATCCTGCTCGTCAAGGAAAATATGATTGTTTCCAAAGTCGCCATTAAGACCAACAATAAATTTTTGTAAATCAGTAGCGGCAATGACCGATATATCGCTTTCATACTTTGCTACATTTGTTAACATCTTCTGCGCACCTGTAAATTCAACCTCATGGGCGATATATTTCTGAATAAAGGTAGCATCGACAACATTAACAACACCGTCTTTGTTCACATCACCTTTTAAAGTATAGGCATTCGTCATCTTGTTGTACACAGCAATAAGTTCGTTGTAGGCATTTGTAATAGCCCAAACATCGTAATCATTAGTGCCTGCAATATACGGCTCTAAGAGGGTTTTCAAATCAGCAAGCTTATTCTTAAATTCGTTCCATTGCTCATCAGAATACCAGTTGTTGTAATTCTGTTCCTTACAGGCATTATCGTAAGCAGTTTTAGCATATTCAACATCAACATGAAGGTTATAAGCGGCACTATACAGCTTGTCCTTCATATTTTTATATTCCTCAGCTGTTGCAAGTTCGTCCTGATTATAAAGATTGTATGCATCATTATATGTATCACCTGCAACACAGTTATAGATTCTCGCCTCACCAATGTTTGTGTTGAGAATTTTAAATGCGTCAAGGAGCCAGCCAAGTTTCTCACGCTCTATCTCAGTTTCGGACTTTTCATTTTCAGCAGCAAATGTTGTTAAAATGAAAGATGAAACCGCCAAAATTCCAACGAGTATGATTGATAATAATTTTTTCATTGTTTATCCCCCTATATCATCTTCTGTATTAATGTGCTGTACCATCCAAATTTACATCATAGTTTTTAGGACTGTTATCATTGTACCATATACAATAATTATAATCAATACTATTTCAATCTTTAGCTATAAAATATCCCTTTACTTTTTTGTAAAATATAAACAAAAAAGCACCACATAATGTGGTGCTGAAAGTTCAAATGAACCACCGATTACTCGGTGTATATAAAAGGGTAAACACCCTGAAAACTGAATAAAGGAAGAGAATTAAGAAGAAAGATTAGTTAAAT